>ENA-ORLY01001099-ORLY01001099.1-human-gut-metagenome-genome-assembly--contig:-NODE-1099-length-34198-cov-8.320272_pt1 | contig 34198 bp, 24 predicted proteins | sample MGYA00243071_ERZ508832 | MGnify/ENA primary metagenome ERZ508832 (study PRJEB26277, sample SAMN04329777) | human gut metagenome | biome: human-associated habitat | host: Homo sapiens | place: USA... | reverse complement strand
AGGGGTGAGTGATATTTTTTCTCATATTTTGTAATTTGACTATCCGTCAAACTTATCAGATCTTCGCCACCGTCTCCGCATATCAGAAACGGACCTGCGAAGAAATCCGTTGGACCATATAAGCGGTTCGGTGGTAATGGAAGCAGCTTTCCTTCATCATTACAGATGATATAGGCATCCCTGTCCAATCTTACGCTTTCTATACTCCCACAAACATATTTTTGAAAAGTTTCCAGCGTATTAGGTATCTTGATTTCCTCTGGGTACTTACCCGGCTGCACATACAACACACGGATTTCTCCATTTTGATTCATATCGTCATTCTCCTATTCAATAAATTTTTCTCAACAGCTTAACCACACGTTCCAGATAGTCGGCTTTCAGTTCAAGAAATTCTCGGCGCAGCTGCTCCACATCATTGGCATGAACCGACTTATTTTCATTGCAGCGTTTTGCAATTTGGTTAATGCTGCCCGCGATGCGACCCATCGAAGCATTTAATTGTTTCAGATTGGAAAAGTCATAATGCCGTACCTCTCCATGCAAAAGCATCTCTAAACCAAACGCCGAGAAATTTGTCATTTCAGCTTCAACCATCTTTGCTTCAACTAAGTGCCACTCCTCCTCCGTAAACCAGATGCGCTTCGGTATAGGACGTCTGCGATTCGCCATAAAGTCACCTTCCTCTATTGAGCTTGGGTTTGCCCAAAACGGGTTTCAGGGTGTCCCTGATCTGCATCTGTGGGACCCAGATGCAATGCTTGCTAACCGTCGCTCACGCTCCGGTTACCCCTGCGGGGCTCAATGGCGTCGCTTGCGGCGCACTGCAAAGAGCACCGCGCCCACAAGCATCACCGGCATAAAGTCCAGCAGCAAGGAAAGCAGATCAAGCTGCTTTTCCTGCTGCTTTACTGGTTGGGAAACAACCTCCGACTCTATGGCTGGATGTTCCGGTGCCGCTGTATCCCGATTGTTGAAACTATTCGCCGCCTGCACCGTGCTATTTTGATCTCGGCTTGACGTGTTCATCTCGCGGTCTGGACTGGCAGTGTCCGTCACCGTCAAGTGAAAATCCGCACCGGTTTCCGTGGAAAGTTCGTTCTGTTCACAGCTGAACTGGTAACGGTTTTCTGCATCGCCAACAACACAAGCGGAAAGAAACGCATATTTTCCGCTCAGTACATTTGGTTCAACAGCGGCTAACCCATTCGATTCATAAAGTTCCAAATCATAGACATCATCAGTGTACAAATTTTGCAAGTAAACTATCACGTGTTGGGAAAAGCCAACTGGTGCGGTCAGGTATGCTCCTACTTGCGCCGGTTTTGGTTCATAGTTCTCTGGTGGCGTTTCCAGCGGTTGCAATGTGTAGTGCCGTTGCTGGCCGGTCACGCTCTCGTACCAGCTGCTGCCTACCAAGGTATAAATCAGGTCGTAGTGGTTCCCGCCTTCTGCTCGCAAAAATGTCGCTTGGTTGATTTCCTGTAAGGGATAATCCCCCAAGGCATCATACTGCACAGCAGCCGCGCAGTAATATTCTGACGGTGCGACTGTCACTGTTTCCGTGTAGTTGTTCAACCCATTCAGAACAATAACTGTTGATTCTGTATCAGATGGGCCATTGCCAAGTGTGACAATCACAGTGCGGTTCTGCAATTTTTGAGGCAAATCCTTAACCGTCACCGTTACAGTAGCAGCATCTTCTGCATAGACTTTTGTTGCTACACAAAGTAAAAGTGCAAAAAGTAATGCGAGAAATTTTCTCATAAAAAGCACCTCTCAGAATCCTGCATAGCGGAAATAATAGCACGGTCTGCTCTCCATCCATGTGTTGGACATATTCACTGCAACGCCATAGCCATAGCAGCACTCGATCCACGCACCACCGCCCAGCGCCATCTGAACGTGCCCCTGCTCGCCGCCAGAGGCGTACACCACGCGCAAATCTCCCGGCTGGACTTCAGACGGGGAAATACTTACTAGGTCTGCTGCGTTCCGATAGGCGGCTGTGCTGCCTGCGGAAAAAAGCAGGTTCTGCGCCCAATAGCAATATTGGACAAAGCTCGAACAATCCAGATTGATGCCCACGCTTGGATTGCCCGGCCCGCCGCGCAGCGAAGATGGCTGGGCATAGACAAACTTTCCTTGGCAGCTTAACGCAAAGGCGACCACCTGACCGCGTGCGGTCGTGGCGTCGATATTCAGGCTGGCAAATAGCTGTCGCAGTTCTTCCTCGGTCATGCCACTGCCGGTGGCGCGGCATTTTATGCCGTCCACAATTCCATACAGTTCTTCCCAGTCCATGCGATACAGAAGTGATGCCCATTCCACATTTCCGTAAGCATCTTCGCCATCTTTATACCAACCTTGAAATCCGTTTGCGCCGTTGGGTAGCGTGATCGTTTTTGTATATCGGGCGGATACCGCATTACCGGCATACTCATTACCGTACTGATCCTGCTTAATAATTGTCCGGGTCAAAGTTCCTGCATCACAACTTTCTGCCAGCGCTTCCAGATTTCCGGTTCCGCCGTCCGCACCGTTTGGGGCCTGCGTTTCCGGGTCTGTGTAGCGGTCATAGCCTGTCAGATAAATCGTGCAGTCGAGATCGTAGTGACCGTACTGCCCATCGTTCAACTCTCCGGGGCACCAAGGTATGGCAGTTGCATTGGAGAAAGTAACCTCGTAATCATCGGAAACTGCATCATCACCCTCGCCGGTCACAACAGTAAAAGTGACCGTCAGCTCGTCCGGAGTATAAAACCAGTCGTTCAGTTCACCCTTGTACAAATTAGCGCTATCATCCAGCACAATATTGCCGGTGCAGTCCGCTGCCTTAATTTTCCCATCAGCAACTGCGTTGTATTCTTCCGGCAAATCGGAAAGTTCAGAGCCTGTTGCACCATCCGGGAAAATGACAGGAAAAAAGACGGTCACATCATGTGTGCCGTTTTCTTTCCATACAGTATAGCTTTCGTTCTCCGCATGACCTTCATTCCAGTGCCACTCTGCGGCGGCATCGTACTGCCCGCAGGCATCGTCACCCTCACTGCAAGTATGGGTTTCAAGGCGGTAGTCCTTGATGGAAACCACCTCGCCTTCGCTGCGGTAACCGTTCACGCAGCCGCCATAGCTCATGCAGGAATAAGGAGCTGACTCCCGTGCAGTCACATCCAGGCCATACGCTGCCAGTGCTCGGCAGAATTTTGTAAAAGGCACATTGTCGCCGAAAGCAGACACAAGCTCCGAACGCGGCCAATCCTGCTGGTAATATACCGCTGCCAGAGAGATGATCTCTGCCGTGTCATTGTAGATGCCATTGGCATAGTTCCAAGTGACACCATGCTGCAAATTATTGCTGCGCTGCCCGGTGAGCGAATCGTACCCATAGGGATTGCCATTGGGGTCAACGTCATTCTGGAATGCCTGATAGATGCCCTCGGTAACCGCTGCATTGCGGTAGTCGTTGATTTTCTGCACAAGCGTCTGAATGTCCTCAATACGATTCGCGCCAAACACAGAGGTGGACGTTGTGCCACTCATCTGTCCCAACAGGCTTACAATAATCAGGAACAGTAAAATAACCGCACCAATCAGGATCACTTTTCCCATAGCAATCAGATTTCGCAGCGGATGCAGGACCACGTTGGTTATCTTTTTAAGAATGTTCCCGGTATTGGTAGCAGCCTCTTTGACCTTTCCCGGAACACTGCCGGTGAAATCATCCGTTGAAACCTGAAATGAAGATAGGTACTGCTCTGTACTGCGTAGGGTTGCACCACCAATTTTTACAACGGATTTTCCTCCTTGCAGGCGCAGTACCTGCCCACCGGCTTTCAACGCATCCTTGGCATCAATCGTTTCATCTTTCAGGTCTTTCAGGATATTGCCAGCTTGTTTGCCGATTACAAAAGCACTGTCCGCTGCTGCGGCCATGATATTGCCTTCCACAACAGTCTGCGCCACTGCCATGTGCAGCCCTGCATTTTGAACGGCATCCGTATCGAAGTCATCGTGATAATTCAAAGCGCTGGCTCCGGCTTGCAGCGGACTTTCTATTGTATCCACAACCCGGTATGCAGGAGCTTTATAGTGACCGTTCTTGTGCTGGCTGCGCAGCAAATCATAATAGGCGCTGGCGCGGCTGGCGCGTGGCGTGTTTGTGCCGGCGATAGTTTTCTTATTACCTCCAGCAGAATCATGCAGGATTCCGGATGTGTCACCGGCACCGACATCATCGGACATTCCTGTATCAGATAGCGCGTCTGGTTCAGAGTCCAGACGACTGGACTGGTTTTTATTTGGCCCCATTTTTGCATCAAGCAGAAGGTCTTTTCCCGTATGCGGCATACCGAATTGAGTCTGAATGTTCGCTACAATATCCTCTTCTGTTCGAAAGAGTTTCTTCTGCTTATTCGTTTGCGTGAATAGTTCTGACATTTCATAACCCCTACAATCCCGGCTTATTTCTTGCGGTTAGGATTCGTATCCATCAGACGGAACAGCTCAGTGTCCTGCGGGAAAGTATTGTTGAAAGGCACCACTACTTTATCTGCAATCAGCAGACCGCTGCCAACCTCGGCATTTTCAATATACCGCTTTTCTTCATCGGAGATATGAAGCAGCCGTGCAATGTCGTTTGCATCGTCCGGGGCCTGATTCAGCAGCTTGATATAGCCGCAGTCGGACAGCATACGGCGGGCATCCTCGTTGTTCAGCACAGAGCGAACGTGTTGGGTAATGGAAGTCAGGATGGCGCCCCACTTTCGGGCACGGCTGGAAAGCTCGAAGTAGTAGTTCGTGCAGGCGCTGTTGCCCAGCAGGAGCTGGAACTCATCGGTGAAAATCCAAGTGCGGCGTCCCAGCACGCGGTTTCGGGTGATGCGGTTCCAGATCTGGTCCAGCACCGTCATCATGCCGATGGACTGCATACTCTTGCCCAGTTTCACGGTATTAAAACAGATGCAGTGGTTCTGCAAATCCACGTTTGTCTGGTGGGCAAACAGGTCCATTGTGCCATCCACATACATACTCAACGCCATCGTAAGCGCTTTTGCCTGCGGGCCCTGCAAAGACAAATTATTGTAAAAATCATGCAGCGAGGGCATCTGCTCACGCTCCGGATGCAGCAAATATTTCTGGTAGGTAATCAGCGCTGCGCGATCCACAAGACTGCACTCTTGGGCGCTCAGCTCTTTGCTGTTCAAAACCAGTTGGCAGAAATCTCGTAGGAACTGGCTTTTCAGCTGGATAGGATTACCTTCATCGCCGTAATCTTCCGAAATATCCATCGGATTGATATGAGATTTGCTCGATGCCGAGATTTCAATCACTTCACCGCCAAAAGCCTCGACCAGCCGCGCATATTCATTTTCCGGGTCGATGATGACCAGATCGTCCTCCGGCCAGCGCAGCATGATACCTGCCATCATCTGCATAACAGCAAAGGATTTGCCGAAGCCGGTCATGCCCAGCACCATACCAGCCGGGGCAGGCAGCAGTTTTCGGTTGACCATAATCAGGTTTTTACTGCGGGCGTTGGTGCCCTCATACAGGCCACCGGGTTGGAACAGTTCCTGCGTAGTAAACGGCACATAGATAGCGGTATTCACTGTCAGGAGAGTGCGCTCCAGCGCCAGCCATTTCTTTCCAAGTGGTAAAACGCTGTTCATGGCAGCGCACTGCTCAAACGGGATAGGGCTGAACCGGCACGTCTGCTGCTGCACAGTATTGCAGATTTGCTGCACACGCTCGTCCAGTTCGGCATTGTTGCGGCCATAGGTGTGGATCAGGATGCAGACCTTGAAAATCTTTTGGTTATAATTGTGCAGGTTATCCAGTAGCTCCTCGGCATCCTCGATCTGGTTGGTCAGCTCATATCGCACACCCATGTAGGCGGGCAGGTTCATGCGCACAGCATTGACCATGCCATCGCCCTTTTCTTTCTGCATATAAGCCAGCTGCTTTTGAACCTGTTCGACGGCTTCGCGCTGCTCGACTGCATCTACATGAATGGAAATTGCATTATCAAAGTCTAAGTCACTGAGCAGCGAAAGCAGGTTGTCTTTCATCTGCGGGGCAATATCCCGCAGATACAGCACCTTGCCATAATACTCGCCAAACTGGTAGCGGTCATTGTACACAGCGCGGGAGTCATCATGCTCCGGCTTCCAGTTGTAACCACTGGGCGCAATAAAATCCTTTGTCGTAAGGGAATCTTCTGCCAGCAGCCAATCATAAGAAAATCCCATAACCTCTTCCGGGCGGGTAATACCATGCAGCAGGTTCAGGCGCTCGATACCGGAGAGCCTGCGTACAGTGCTGCCCATGCGCTTGAACAGGTTTTGGATGTCCTCAGCGCGTTTGAGGAGTCGAACCTGCGCTTTTCGGTAATCATCCTCATGCAAACTAATGGTAATGTACTTTTCCCGAATCAGTCCATTTTGCCCTTGCAGTGCTTTTTCCGATATAACGCGGTTCATTTCCTCGCTATACCGGTCACGGTTGTCACCACGCAGCGGCAGAAACGTATCGCGGCGGAACTCCGCTTCATCCACGCGCCGGGTCACAAGACTGATTTGCAGATGCGTGTCTGGGTCAAAATAGTTCAGGAATTCACTGTATTGGGTAAAAAGACTTTTCTGCTCTTCCTGCCGCGCCAGCTGAAAATTGACATCCGTGAATGCCATTGTCATGGAGAAAAGCCCCGGTTCCACCTCACAGATGCCGCTTTCGTACATACGCTCATATTGCAGACAGTCCGCAGCCTTCTCAGGCGCACGGCACTTCTTAATGCTGCGGGCGCTCTGCGCGGCATTCATTTCGGATTGTTTTGCGGATCTGCGCAGCTGCTTTGACCGCTGCTTTTCTTCCTTTGCGCGCTGCTTTTTCGTCTCGGCGGCAATAGGTTTCACATTCGGAATTTCTGCGAGTTCTTTTCTTTTGAACATTTCGACTCTCCTTATAGGGGCGGATCGGCACCGCTGCATTTTCGCTGTGCCATGCCCAGTAAATTTTCACAAGCTTTTCAAACGGATAACCATCACGGTGGATAAAGCCCAACCCCAAAAAAGGCAGCACCTCCACCATGACGATATAAGAAACGACCTGCATATCCATCCGCAGCCAGTGCAGACAGACAAAGCAGGTCGCAATCGCCAGCACCGCAGCCGCAGCAAAGCAGGCCAGCTGGCGGAGAGATAGCCCCAAAAAGAACTTTTCTCTGTACTCTGTAATTTCGAGGTTTGTTTTTGTGGCAATCATAGCTTTTCAATCTCCAAATGGTATTAGGTCATTGCATTGGTAATGGCTTTCGTGAACTTTCCGCTCATAAACACTGCCACCAGCAGGATCACCGACTGCCCCAGCATTGCCCACGCTTGCTCCGTGATGCTGCCACCGGTGCCCAGCGAACCGGCCAGTGCTGGATAAAAGCCAATAACCAGATACAGCACCGCGCCCTGCAAGGCAACCGCGAGGTAGGATTTGAGGAAGTTCACTGCAATACCGTGCAGCTCCTGATAGCAGAGTGTGGCTATGGACAGCGATGCCATCGCATTGTAGACATACAACTCTATAAACCGCGCAGCCACAATGGTGTTGACCACGATGTTCACAATGCGCAGCATCCAGCCCACGACCATCAGCTCCAACGCCACCGGCATGTTGCCAATGCCGCCCGGCAGCGCGGCGATGGCATTTTCAATGTCAACGGTCGTATTGACCTCGCCACTGCCGACATAACCGGATATGCCAACGGTCACAGTGGACGCAACTTCAAAGAGTGCGTTCAGAATTTCCGTTGTATGCACCACCGCCCACCGGCAAACAACAATTTTCAGCATAACCAGTGCGATTTGCTGGATCGTAAAAGCGTTGTTGCTGCCGTTCATGGCAATGCGCTGGGTGGCATTGTACAACTCCAGAATCATAAAAAGCGCCAGCAGGGTCAGCGCCACCGGCATGACCACGCCGGTGCTTATGCTGTCGGCATAGCCCGCCAAGGTGCTGTTCCAGTCTGTCAGGCTGCTGAGCAAACCCGAATTTTGCCCCATAGAGTTGACCGTGGCAGAAATGCCCTCCAACTGGCTGCGTATCGTATCTTCAAAAATAGCGCAGCCCTCCTTTACCCGACTGTCAGCGTGCCGAAGTAGGTGGCAACCGCAATAATCAGCACACCGCCTGCCATTGCCCATGCACCACTGCTGATACCGGGACCGTTGTGGTCCTTCAGATTGGTGCCCAGCGTTACCGCGCCGAACAGCAGCAGGAGGCCACCGGCAAAGGTGACAACATTCGAGATGAGGTTCGTAATCGTAGATACCATTTCCATTTTATATTTCTCCGTTCAGTTGTTATTCTCAGCACAGAGATTTACGGTCTTTACGTCCTTCACATTGCTGATAAAATCCGCAAAAGACTGCTCTGCGCGTCTGTCATAGTCGAAAGGCTTGCCGCCTTCCGCTTCTACCAAATGGTAATTGGGATGATCTTTCAGATTGTATTTGCGCGAATAAAAGGGTGCCACACCGGAAATCATCAGCAGGCACCAGTTTCGGGGCATGGTTCGGATTTCTTCTGGGGTCATCAACTCACGTCCTAGCGCCTGATAGGACTTCGTATACGAGCCTTGACTGCCTTTGTTCTCCGATGTGTTCATGACTTCAATGGTTGCCTTGCCCAACGCCTTGGAGAAGAACTCCAGATTCTCCGGGTTACCGCCTGCGCCAAGAACGATCATAGAATCGCAGTTTTCATAGATGGTCGCCCAGTCATCTTTGTACTGGCTTTTCAGCTGGTTCAATGACTGGTAAATCAGGGTGCAGGCAATGTCACGGCTGCGAATCGTACTGATAAGGATTTGAAAATCCGGTATCATGCCGATGTTCGGAAATTCATCCAAGAGGAACCGCAGATGCCGTGGCAGGCGCTTATCCGGGCGATGGTCTGCAATATCCACCAGAATTTGAAAGCACTGCTGGAACATAACTGCCGCCAAAAAATTGTAGGCTGTTGTTGTGTCGGGCGTAACAACAAAGAGCGCCACTTTTTTCTCGCTGCCCAGTTCCCGCAGGTCAATCGTATCGTCCGCGCAGATATTGGCAATGGACGGGATGTTGAATGCGCTCATGCGCAGCCCCAGCGACACATTGATGCTCTGTGCGGTCTTGCCGGGAGCCATCTTATAGAGCTTATACTGCTTTGCAGCAAAGGAGTTCGGCTTGTTGATGCTCAGGTCATCAAACAGCAGGTCCAGCTGGCTTACGCTGTTAGGACCATCCCCCTGCGATTCCAGCATAAGGAGCAGCGTCATAACGCTGTTCATGTTCCGTTCTTCCAGCTCCAATTCGTAGAACACATAGCCGATCAGTGCCTCCAGCAGTGCCGTCATGCCTTCCTCCCATATCGGGTCGGCGGTGCTCTTGGCGGTGGGATCTTCTTTCAGGTTTTTGACAAGGTTCTTGGTGACGACCAGAATATCATCCTCATTTTTTATGTAGGCGAAAAGGTTATAATGGTCGGATTTATCCCGGTCTTTCAGGTTGAACACTTTCACTTTGTATCCTTGAGAGAGTAGGACATTGCCATATTCCTGAAGCAACTCTCCCTTCGGATCACTGAGCACATAGTTACTGTTAAACTGCAATAGCTGCGGGCCAGCAACGCTGTAGCTCTTGCCGGAACCGGACGGGCCAAACACGATCACGTTCTTATTGCGGTTATAGTTGTCGTTTGCCGTCACCTTCATTTTTGGAGAAAGACTCAGGCTTTCCGATGCCGTAAGCGGCAGATTGTTCTGCGCATCTTCATCTAGAAATGGTGCAATATCTTCCGGGCCTCCCCAGCGGGCGCTGCCGTACTCTTTCTGAGGCATAAGACGGTGCTTGCTGTACTTCACACAAAGGTAAATAAGCCCTGCCATGAGCGCTGTGGCAATGCCGCAGCCAAGCGAAAAGGCATCTGCCGAGAGCCTGAACGGGTGCAGCAGTAGGCTGTTCAGGTTCAGTGCAGCCGCCAGCCGGTGTGTGGTAGTGCCATCGGTGAGTTCGTATGTGTGACCCATCCAGTCACCCAGCCAGAAGCATACAACCGCTGCAATGGGTATCCAAATTTTCAGGTTTCTTTTCGGCTGGTTCATAGGCGTTCTCCATGTTCCGGCGGCGGTACAAGGCGGGACTGATTCATTTCCTTGACCCGCTGTGCTGCACGGTCGCAGAGCTCTCTCAGTTCTGGAATCGGGCGTTCCTTACCGCGCTCTGCAATACAATTTTCCAACGCAGTCTGAATACGATCCACATCCTGCCCCTTAAACCACAAATACATCTGACCGGTATCTCGGTCCTTGGTGACAGAGAAATCCACGGAATATTGCTTCAGCTGCCTGCGAATGTAGGGCAGCGTTTTCTTATTTACATCCACCGATGCCAGCGGGCGTTCCTGCCGGTTGAGCGCGCTCAGGCTTTGCTGCCCATAATTCTGGCTGTTCATTGCCTGCACCGTCAGCCGGAGTATATCAAAAATACTCTGGCTGGCAAACCGCGCAGCGCTGATTTCCACGCGAACTGCGGTCTCTTCAATCATAGTTCATCCCTTCTTGCGACATTTTTCCGCACTTTTCAGTCATAGTCTGCGACATTTTTCGCAGCTCACCATGGAAAGGGCAGTTTGTGTCGCGCTGCATAGTTTTCAATTTTCATTCCCAACCTGTACTCATGCAGTCTGTCGCGCAGACTGTATTCCAGTGTTACAACCTTGATGCCATGCTGCATGACCTGTTGGAAAAAGCGAAATAGATGCTGTTCCTTGCCGCTGATCTGGCGCATACGGTAAATATAAATGCAGTCAATTTCCCCGGCCTTGACCTGCCGCATCATTTCACGGTAGCCGGGGCGCAGCAGCCAGCCATATCTTTCGTCAGCGCTGGTGCCGACAATTTTGCAGTTGTCCTGCTCTGCTTTCGCTGCACACTCACGGATGCAGCGAAGTGTTTCGCCATCATTACCGGGAATTCGCGCATACAGCCATACGCGTTTTGTGTTTTCATTTTGCATTTTCATCGGTTCCTTATATTTATTTTTAAGAAAAAACGCAGGCGGGCTGCGGATTCCACCTGCGATGCAGGTATAAATCATATCACTGGTCGTCCTCCTCGGTATCAGCTTCAGATTTGCGGCGTTTGTAGGTCAGCACACCGATTGCAGCAATAGAACCGAACACAACAACGACCAGCAAGGCCACCGGGAACGTGTCTCCGGTCTGGGGGATCGTCAGCTGCGGCGCGGGGGTGGAAGTCGGTGCGGGGGTCTGCACCGGTGTTGGGGCAGGTGTGGGAGCCGGAGTAGGTGCAGGGGTAGGTTCTGGCGTATCCTCATGGTGCGGGGTAGCCTTATCGACCATCGTGATAAGACGCTTATCGGCTCGTTCCCAGACTGTCTTTTCATCTGTGCGCAGATACAAACAGACCGTCTCGTCTACCAGCTCGACTTTGAACTGAACAGAACTTGCCACCTCATAACCGGCAGGCGCGGCATCTTCCGTCAGGGTGTAGATATGCTCGGTTTTCCCGTCAGAAAGGTGGATACCATCTTCCGAAATCGGAACATGATGCGTATTGGAGTCGGTTACCCATGTGTCGATGACGTTTTTATCTTCATCACGGATGGTCAGCGTTGCGCCAGACAGCAAGGTGCCGCCTGCGTCCACCTTGTCAATATCCAATACAGGTGCGTCCTGCATGACTACGGTTGTGTCGTCCAGCTTTTCCCACGTACCACCGGTCTTTACATGGACCTCGTTTTCCTGTTCATTTCCAACCTGTACGAGCTTAAACACAATGTTTTCGGCTTCCGCATAGGTTTCAGGAGCGCGCTTTTCAATAAGGGTGTACTCCTTGTCCAGCTCCAGACCACGAACAGTGTGCGGTGCCTTGGCAGAGGTCCAGCCCTCAATCAGCTTGCCGTCTGCATTGCGGATCTCCAGCTTGGCACCGGGCAGTTCTTTGCCGTTGGTGACATCCTGTTTGGAGATGTTCACCGTAGTGCGCAAATTGGTGTTTGTGCCATCCACTACCTGCCATGCCACTTCTTGACCGGCATAGGTGAACTCGACCTCGATGGGGCTGTTATCAAGAAGATACCCAGCAGGGGCGGTGATTTCGACAATGCGGTATTTACCGCTATTGCCGGAGTCCGGATAGGTTTCGGCGCGAATGGGCACATCCACATCAAACCAAGTAAAACCGCTGTCGTTGGTTGGGTCACTGGTTGCCAGCTTTGCACCGGCGTCCACCAGCTTCGTGCCATCTGCTGCGAAAATATTGTCCACCGTGTACAGTTCATACACAGCACCGGGCAGATAGGTCAGTGTTTCGCGGTCCTGCTTATAGATGCCAACGCCGATTTTGCTGACCTTGTCATCGGGCTTTTCGGGAACCGGCAGCACACGCGCATTTTCAAAGACAAGGATCTGTGCGGTCTTATGGGCATCCGAAGCATCTTTAACATTGACAATGCCGTATGAACACTCTTTGTCGCCATCCTGCTCGTGGCTGACGATGGTTTTCGCCAGCACAATATCATTGCGCTGGTTGTCCCAGCCGAATTCCACACTATAGCTCTGCTGCGTCAGCACAAAGCCATAGGGTGCTTTGACCTCGGTGATCGTGTACTTGCCCAAAGGCAGGGTCACGGTCACTTCACCTTTGGTGCCGTCATGGGAGATGGTGAGGAAATCATAGGTGGCCTGTGTACGATTGGGGGTAAATTTCACCTCATTGACCTGACCTGCCGCACCTGTGGTAACAGTGGCAACAAGGTCGCCATCCTTATACCAATAAGTGCCCTGACGGTCCCTCCAAGGTGGTATCACCGTTGCTGCCCGCAGCCAGATACCGCGCTGCATCCAAATCGACTTTGGTCAGCAGGATACTGCCAAGAACGCGGTCGTTTTGCATCTTATCGGCATCCGCGTGCATCGTGTAGGATTTTTCATTGTTGGCAATGCCAGTAGGATCTGTGTCGTAGGTTTTGTCGGTTGCGCGGTCGCCAAACGTAATCGTGACGATGGCTTCACCGGTGTCGATCAGAGTGCCGCCGTTGTTGGTGGTGGTAATATCGGCATTATAGTCTGCATTGCCGAGCCAAAGAGTCTGACCGTCCAGCGCTTTGGTGATTTCAAAGGCATAGGCCCGCTTGCCCAAAACGGAACCTACCGCACCGGGCTTCGTTACATCCGTCCAGTCGCCATAGTAGCCACTGGGGGCACGGCTCTCCACAACCACAAAACGGCCCTCGTTGCGCTGAGTATAGTAGATGTTATCCGAACCGTTGGCATAGTTGCTGTGGTTGATGACTTTGTAGGCGCCGTCTGCCTGGCGTTCCACCGCATACTGGTTATAGCCGCCTGCGGGGATATAGCGCTGGAGCACGGTATCCCATTCATAAATCTCAAACTCTGTGTCACCTTTGATACGCTGTTTGGTCTCGCTGTCGATTTTGTCGATGGCAACTTTGACAGACCACTCGTCGTTTTTCATGAGGTAATCGTTGCTGCTGTTGGCGGGAACCGTAATGGTCTGGCTGCTGCCAAGGTCGCCGCCGAAAGCATCAAAGCCGTGGGGCACCGTTACCTCGTTGTAGGAGAATTTCAGGTTGTCAAAGTAGTTATGGGCAGCAGAAAGTGCAGCTTCAATTTCGCCGTTGACCTGACCTTCGCAGGCGCTCTGTGCAGCAGACTGTGCGGCGGATGCCTGTGCATCGGCGTCCTGCTCACTGTTTGCTGTAATGCTGCCGCTCTGGGAGGCCGACTTGCTGACGCTGAAATGCACCGTCCATGTTACAGAACCATCGCCGCCGTTCAGGTGGTAATTGTCATCTGCCGTATGTCCGCTGGTCGTGACGGACTGCATCCCATCCGGTGTAATTGTCCAGCTGCCGCCGTCAATGTCGGCAGGGATGCCATCAAGGATCGGTGCAATTTCAATGCCTGCGCCATCCACTTTTTCCAATGTGTCCCGTTGGATTTTGTCGGTATTGACCGTGTAGGAAAAATCCAAGGACTCGCTGCGCTCATAGCTGGCGCTCCACGGCTTATCCACCGATTCGCCACCGGTTTCAAAGCCGGGAATCTCGCTGTCGCCGCTAAGCACAACCGGGGTATAGTTCAGAACCACAAAGCGCTGCCATGCAGCATTGCTGGGCGTATACAGCGTGCCCACATACACGGTCTTGCCGGTCGGTGCCGCATAGGCTTCCGGTGCATTGACGATCTCGGCAGCGATGCTGTCAGGATACTGTTCTGCCTGCCAAGACAGCAGTGCGAGGTAATTGTCTGTTGCGTTATCTGCTGCATCTAAGGCAAGACTCGCGACCGCAGGCGCACCGTTATTGAAGCCTTTCGACCACAAAGTGGCCTGATCCGGCACCCAGCCTTTGTTGAAGTATTCAGCTTCGACCCACACCTGACCAGCGGGGGTATAATTGGCTACCGGTGGATATTTGTTCTTATAGGTAGCACCGGGACCCCATGCCCACTTGCCGCGATCACCGCAGAGGGCAGGCTGACCGCCCAGATAGTTCATCCAACCAACCGAGGTATTCACGCACTGGGTAACCTGCAATCCGGCGTAAGTTGCAATACCTTCATCCACCGAACACATTGCAACCTGCGTTTCCTGTGCAAAGCGATCATGCAAAATACCCGGTACCGGTGCGGAATCGTCCAGCGTAACATGGACGGTTTTCATCAGTGTCTGCGTTGCATCCGTGTAAGTCATGGTGACGCTGAAATCTTCGCTGGCTTTCACATAGATGCCCGCCACACTTGCGGAAACTTCAGAGAAATCATAATGCAGCTGGCTCTGGCGTTCTTCTTCGGTTGCCGGGGTCAAATCGCCGCTGGTAAAGCTATATCCCAGCAGCTCGACGTTATCGGGCAGCGTAATGTCCGCGCTGCTGCCGTTGGCGGGGTACATAACCTGCATACTGATAGGCACGATGGCGTAGTTCTCGCCATCAATGTGCGGGAACGCAGCAGTCGTGCTGTCCGCATCCAGAAGTGCAGCATCAAGCGCCACCTGCTGGAAAGAATCATCACTGACGCTGCTGTAATCTTCATTGCCCCAGCCCTCAATGCTGATTTTGGTTTCACCAACCAGTACCGGTAGGCCATAGGAATCCAGATAATATCCGGTCGGCTCCTGCGTCAAGCTGGGGTACATCTTATGCCAGATTTCGTACAGTTCGTCACTGCCGCCAGTGTCGCCCTCGGTTTCAGGTTCCTGTTGTGGGGCATCCTCGTCCAGTGATTCATCGGCTGTTTCCGGGGTTGCGGTACTGTTGGCATCGCTTTCGGATTTTGCTTCCTGCGTTGCCGCCTGTTCCGACGTTGCGACCACAACCGGTCTTGCGCTGTCCTCCGCCAGTGCCCCATAGGGGAGCATACCGCAGCACATCATCGCCGCCATGCAAAGGGCTGTAACGCGCTGCCTCATTTTGAATTTGTAATTCATTGCACACAAGTCCTTTCTTTGTCAAAATTTATCTATATAAAAACAGCGCCTGTGGGTACAGACGCTGGAAAGCCAATAAAAAGTCCCGGCATTGCTGCCGGGAAAAGCTATTATACGAATTGTCACTTAGTAGGAAAAGTAGCTGAGAAACTGCGGAAGTTCTGCTTCCGGCAGTGTTTCCATGATTCTCAGCGCCATGTACTCCGGGCGACTGATTGCAGGCAGGAACTGCCGCGCATAGACTTTGCCTACGCGGGCACTGCCGACATCACGTATCATCCCTTTTTCGCTTAGTTTCCTCATCAGAGGGTAAATCGTTCGCGGATGCCACGAACCTTTGTATTGCTCGGTGATCTGGCCTAGAACCTGCTGCCCTGTAATGGGGTGCCCGGCGTTCCAGATAATCTGCATAACTTTCATTTCGGACTCGTTCAGCCTTGTCTTTTTTCGTTCCATGTTTATGACCTCACTGAAAAGTTACTGCCCAATAGGTATACTGTCCTGCTTCCGTGCTGCAAAACCAGCATCCGATTCCCATGCTGGAATAGTTGGGCGACACGATGCTGGCGTAGTGGTCGGGGCTGCTTTGCCATGCAGCACAAACGCTGCTTGCGGATGCAAACGGACCGGCTGCAATAATCTCACCGCAGACGGCACCGGAATGGTCAAACGAGCCACCAGATGCAAAACTATCACAACGGGAGTTTGCAATAGAACTTAAGCCACCATCTACGGTCAGCGCAGGCAGACCAGCCGCGGCGCGCATGGCGTTGATATTTTCCGCTACCGCCCAGTAAGCTGAATCGGAACTGTCAATGCTCCACCACTGGTCAGTCCCTGCTGCAAGGTCAAACGGAACTGCATCATAGCTCATGGATACTTGCTGCGATGCCTCCGCCTGCTGCACAGGTGCAGCGGTTGCGGCAGGAGCCTCAGTAGGAGCTGGGGTAGGTTTCGCAGTCGGGGCTGCGGTGGGGGTCGGTGTTGCGGTAGGCTCTGCCGTTGGTACCGGCGTCGGATCAGGCGTTGGCGCAGGAGTGGCAGTCGGCGTTGCTCCACTGCTGGTTTCCGGCGTGACCTCCACCATCACACTGGTTTCGGGGGTCTCAAGGGTTGTCGGCTGCTGCGCGGCGCATCCGCATAGGGCAGCAACCATAAGGGTCAAAATCAACATAGATTTTTTCATTCGATTCCTCACAATCTATAAAGGTAAGTGTACAGCGCGGACGCGGCGCAAATCAGAAGATTGCCCACCCACATAAGCAGCTGCGGCAGCGCAATTGGACTGATCAGAAATGCAACGGCAGCAGAAGCTGCTGCTTCACCATAGCATCCATCCAGCAGCGCCAGCATAGCGGCAACACCGCCGAGGAGAGACAACAACCCGCCAAAGGCTCCCACAACTCCATACAGGAGATTGAGGAGAAAGCCCGCTGCAAAGAGCACCAGCACGACCGGCACCGCAAGGATTCTGAGAATCCAGAGTAAAGCGATATTTTTTCTAAGTTGAATCAGCATAATTTCCACCTCCACCCTCATCATACAGGAATGATTTTATTTTGCAAGGCTGTCGATTTACCGTTCCAATTCATCATCCGATTGAATCAGTGCATCTTCCGGTTCTTCTTCCAATTCTTCCGCTTCGCCCTCAATAATGGGTGCATCATTGCCCACATTCAGCAGGGCATCCAGCTCGGCAAGGCGGGCACTTTTATCGCTCAGTTCCTGCTCCTGGAAGAACGGCTGCTTCAGTTCTTCCTCTGCATTGGTAAGCTGTTTTGTAAGCTGTTCCAGACTGCCATGCAGTCGGTTCAGGTCCTGTGGCAGAGCAGAAACTACATTTTGGAAGCGAATCATGTTGCCGGCAGCATCATTACCCAGTTTTGTCGTGTGCGTTGCCTCGCCAACAAGGTGGGCATGGAATACCTTTTCCAGCGGTTTATATTCGACTGTGATTTCAAAGCCTGCATAGTGACCTACCGGCACAGGTTTCGTTGCCCGCACTGCTGCACCGACAAGCCCCAGCAGCGCCTTACCTGCATCCTCGCGCTTATCGTAGGTTTTCCCGTCCAACTCGATAGAAAAGATGAGCTTTTTATCGGCATCATAAGACTGGTGTTCTTTTGCTGTCTGAATATCCTGCTCAAATGCACGGATTCGATGCTCGGTTCCTTTGATTTGGCGCGGGAAAGTCACGGCTACCGCATCTTCCAACCGGTAATGCTGGCTGGTGTAGGCAGCTTTCAGGGTCCGCAGCCGCGCCACTTGAATGTCCAAGTCCATCTTTTCCTTGATCATGGGGTTACCCGCTGCCAAAGCCTTGACTTCGGCATAGGTGAGCGCAGCTTCGTCCAGATCCTCGCAGCTACGGGCTGGGGATTTTGACGTCATAATTTGCGAAATAAACTTCTGTTTATTCTCGACAAGCTGCCAGCTGTACGAATCAAAAGTTGACTCTGTAACGTAAATAAATATGGAAACTTCCTTGTTCAGGTTGCCTTGGCGGACCATGCGTCCGTTACGCTGGGCAATATCAGCAGGTCGCCATGGGCAGTCCAGATGGTGCAACGCAATAAGCCGTGTCTGTACGTTGGTACCAGCGCCCATCTTCTGGGTGCTGCCCATCAGGACGCGCACAGTGCCATTTCTGACTTTTCCAAATAGTTCAGCTTTTTTTGTTTCGGTATCCGCATCGTGGATGAACTGCACTTCCTCTTTGGGGATGCCCTTGGCAACCAGCTTATCGCGCACATCGTTGTATACGTCAAAGCCGTCCTCCTTGGGGGTGCTGAGGTCGCAGAAAATCATCTGAGTGGAGTGCTGCTCCTTGGTCTTTTCCCATATCTCATATACCTTATCCACACAGGCGTTGGCCTTGCTGCCGGGATCATCCGGCAATAAAGGGTTCATGAGCCGCTGGTCCAGTGCAAGTTTTCTGCCGTCATTGGTGATGCGCAGCATATTATCTTCCGTGGGCTGCACTTTTCCGCTTCGGACCTTTTCGGCGCGGTCTGCCAAGCCTTTGACCATTCTTTTCTGGACTTCACTTGGCTGTAACACCACATTGGTGGGCTTGCCGCCCACCAGTTCCGGCACCGGCAAATGCAGCATATCGGCGGTCTGAATGTCCGCAGACATCTTAAAAAGGCTCATGAGTTCCGGCAGATTATAAAATCGCGCGAATCTGGTTTTTGTGCGGTATCCTGTACCAGTTGGGTTAAGCTCAATCGCTGTAATGCTTTCCCCAAAGGTCGATGCCCACGAATCGAAGTTGAGCAAGCCCTCTTTTTCCAACAAGCCCCTTTGCAGATAGCGCATCATGACGTACATTTCCGTCATGGAGTTAGATATTGGTGTACCGGTCGCAAACACGATACCATGCCCACCGGTCACCTCATCAAGATACATACACTTCATCAGCATATCACTGCTTTTCTGGCTTTCTGTCTGGGAAATGCCCGCAACATTGCGCATTTTGGTGGCAATCATGGCGTTTTTGAAATAATGTGCCTCATCCACCATCAGGCTGTCCACGCCCAGATCCTCAAAGGTGACGACATCATCCTTGCGCTGCTGGTCGTTGAGCTTGTCCAGCTTTTTCTTGAGCTGCTTTCTCGTGCGTTCCATCTGTTTGATGGTAAAATTCTCGGCGCGGGAGCTTTTCAAAAGTGCGATTTGGTCAATGACGTCATCAATCTGCCTTTGCAGGTACATATGCTGGCGTTCTGCCGAAAGCGGGATTTTCTCGAACTGACTGTGCCCGATAACGATGATGTCATAATTGCCGGTCGCAATGCGGGCACAGAATTTCTTGCGGTTTTCCTTTTTGAAATCGGTTTTCTTTGCTACCAGAATTTCCGCGTTCGGATAGAGCAGGAGCGCTTCGGATGCCATCTGCTCGGTCAAATGGTTGGGAACCACGATCAGCGTTTTACTGCAAAGCCCCAGTCGTTTCTTCTCCATGGCACTGGCCACCATTTCATACGTCTTGCCCGCACCCACTTCGTGCGCCAGCAGGACATTGTTGCCGTACAGCACATGGGCAATGGCGTTCAACTGGTGTGGGCGAAGGGTGATTTCCGGGTTCATGCCCGGAAATTTCAGGTGACTGCCATCGTACTCGCGGGGACGCAGCGCGTTAAATTTTTCATTGTAGATGGCGACCAATCGCTGGCGGCGTTCCGGCTCCTTGAAAATCCAGTCTTGGAACTGCTCACAAATCTGGCGCTGCTTTTCCTGTGCAGCCTGCGTCGCCTCCTTATTCAGCACCCAAGAAACGCTTCCGTCAGCCGCCGTAACTTTATCCCGAATTTGGGTAGAACGCAGGTTCAGGGCGTTCTCCGCAATCAGGTAGGCGTTGGCGCGGTTCGTACCGTAGGTCACCGTTGCTTTGATATTGCCGTCACCAAATTTCTTGTTGGTAATGGCCCAGCTGCCGGTATATGCTGCGAACTCCACTTTGACAACCCGCCTCGTGTAGTAAGGCGCATCCAACAGTTCCTCTAAAAACTGCTGCACATATTCTGCGGGAATCCAAGTAGCGCCAAGGCGGACGCTGATTTCACTGGCTTCCAAGTCCTTTGGCTGCACCTTTTCAAGCGCAGCCACGTTTATTTGAAACTGCGGGTCATTCGCCGCTACTGCCTTTGCTGCCTGCAGTTTTTCACGGACGTTGCCGGACAGGTATTCATCCGCAGGCAGGTAGATAGGGTTGCCATCGGTATCGACCTTTACGGGGTCACGGAAGATAATGCCGGTCAGATCGTTGATGACGGTTTCAGTGGTTTTCCCGGTCAGCTTGGACATATACCCCAAGTCAACGTGTCCCTGCTCGGAGAGACTGAGCGCCAGTGATTCTTCTGCGGTATCCACATGGTCTACTGCCTGTGCGGGGCGGATCGTCCGTTTGGTGAACATATCCGTCTTGCCTTTGAAGTTTCCCTCATCGTCCAGATCTTCCAAGGAGCAGAGCAGGAAGTAGCCGGAATCCTCACGGAATGCGGATGCCGTGCCACGGCTGTTGATAAGCCCATATTTCTTGCGGTAGGCATCGTATTGGTCGTTCAGACGGGCTTGCAGCTTTTGAATATACTCATCCGGAAAGTTTTCCAACTGGGCATCGATCAGCTCACGGCAGGTATCCCGCAGGGGCACCAGTGCGCGGATGCGGGCCAACGTGGTATCTCCGCCTTTTACCACACGCATCTTGGAATTTTCGCGGTAGTAAATGACGTCATCCTTTACCGTATAACTGAAATTGCGCACATTGGGGTCCGCGTCAATGGTGCCGCTTTCTTCTTCGGCATATTCCTGTTCGTCCACCAGCGTGTAGTCCGCGTGCAGGTTAGAGAGCGCTGCATCCAGTTGCTCCGCCAGCGGGCTTTGCTCATTCGGCACACAGGCAGAGCGCATTCCGTAGGGGCCGCTGACCATCTGCATTTCACCGCAGACCATTTCCGGGTGGTCGATGAAATACTGGTTCAGCGGGATTCCGTTTTCTGTTTCTCCAACGTGTATCCACGGTGCGTCCTGCTCCAAGACTCTGCCGCGCTTTTGCAGAAACAGAATGTCGGAGGTCACTTCCGTACCGGCATTGCTCTTGAACGTGGTGTTGGGCAGGCGTACTGCGCCGATCAGGTCACACCGCGCTGCGAGATATTGGCGCACGTCCTCTGATTTCTTATCCATCGTGCCGGAGGTTGTGATGAACGCCATAATGCCGCCGACACGCAGTTTATCTACCGTCTTGGCTAGAAAGTAGTCGTGAATTTGGAAGTGCAGCTTATCATACCGGCGGTCGCTGACCTGATACTGTCCAAACGGCACATTGCCGATGGCAAGGTCAAAGAAGTTGTCCGGCAGGTCGGCTTTTTCATACCCTGTAATTTGGATTTTTGCTTTCTGGTAAAGCTGCTGCGCAATGCGCCCGGACAGGCTATCCAGCTCCACGCCGTACAGCTTGGCATTGTGGGTATCGAACTTGCTGTGCCGATGCCCGAAGAACGCACCGACACCCATACTGGGTTCCAGCACATTGCCGCCCACACAGCCGATATGCTCCAAGGCGCGATACATAGCATGAATGACCGCAGGCGGTGTGTAAAAGGCAGTCAACGTGGATTCCCGCGCAGCGGCGTATTCATCCTCGGTCAGCAGGGCTTTCAACTGCTCGTACTCGGTATGCCAGTTATCCTTGCCGGGGTCAAAGGCATCTGCCAAACCACCCCAGCCAAGATAGCCAGCCAGAATGTCCTGTTCCTGCTCACTTGCAGGGGCACCACCGGATGCCATGCGCTGCTCGATTTCTTTCAGCGTGCGGATGGCCTGCACATTGGCAGCGAACTTTGCTTTCGGACCTTCCGGCACGGCAGGTTCATACGGTGCAAGGTAGTTCGTGCGGTCATACTCGGCAGGTTCCTCACGCGCAGCAAGGCGGTCTACATCCTGCATGACCTGCGATACAAAGGTAGATTTCTCCGGTTCGTCTGCGCTGATTTCGGGTTCCTGTTCCTCGATTTCGTTGATGTCCACTTCCATCAGGCTGTCAAAATCGAGATTGGCAAGTGCCATCCGGTTCATATCTTCCAGCGAAGCGTATGTATCCTGCGCATAGAGGGTAGCTTTCGTTTTGAAGTACGTCCACGAACCATCCTCTGCGAAGGTCAACGAGCTGTGCCCTTTGTGGCGGAACTGTCCGGGTCCTTCCGGTTTGAAGTTGTCCGGCTCGCACAGCTGCATATACTGGTACAGATTCATCTGCTTCGCTTGGGCGATTTCCTGCTCTGTTACACCGGGCATACTCTACCACCTATTCTGTTTTCCTAACTGTAATTTATATTCTCAGTATCACTATAATCAGTCTAATTATTATCAGTATTAGTTCCGTGTGATTTTCAAGAATCCAGAAGTGTGAAAATCACATATCAAGAATCACCTTTTTCACAGCTCTTGCTATTTATCGTTGCTGCGAAGTTTTTTACATAAATCAAATTCGGTCTACCAAGCCCCTGTCGCTTGCGCTCGATAAGCCCTGCCTGCTTTTCCAGTTCCACCATCAGGCGCGTGGCTTTCTGGTTGGCACAGTTCAGTGCATCCATGATTTCCTCCACGGTGAAGATAATGTAAACCTTGTTCTGTGCATCTAACCATTGATTTTTCAGCGACAAACTCATTCGATCCAGCAGAATCCCATACAGTACCTTGGCATCGGTGGACAGCTCCCTGAAGTTCGGCTCTGTAAATAGCGCTTTGGGTATACGGTAAAAAGAGAACTGCTCGGCTTGAGCGCCGTAAAAATATTCGTATTGCATCTCACTTCTCCTGCCTAAAAATGGGTGCAGCTAAGAAAGCCCACAAAACTACATTTCGTAAGCTATTACATATTGTACTTTTCACTTATCTTTCCAGTTCCTCTTCGCGCTGTGGTCGCTGGCGGCTGGAGCGCTTGTGCTCCCAATTCCGCAGCAACGAAATGATGACATTCTGCATCTGCTGCGGTGTATAGCTGGATGGGAAGTACTGCTGCACATCAGACTGATTTAGGAAGAATTTCTGTCGCTGATTCGGCTTTTCTTCTGTCAGCAGGGTATGCAGGTAATTCTCCGTCAGCGTTCCATTTCGGCTCATATCCTTTAGCGTCCGAGACTGAACCAAAGACGGTGTAGCATCACACATATCCATTTCTTCTTTGAGCCATGTCTGGTGTTCCTCTGTCATATAGGAGATTTCGACCGCTGGGTTGAATGCGATGCGACCGTCATCGACCATTTGCAAGATGGATGGAATTAGATACGTCAAACGAATGTAACGATGTATTTGATTACGGCTTTCATCAACTTCTTTACCCATAGCATCAAGTGTTCTCAACTTTGTCCCAAGTTGGGACGAAGTTGCTTTTCCTTGATGTTTCATCGCTTCCATGCGCATTTTATAAGCAAACGCCTTCTCACTTGGCAACACATGCTCACGCTGGATATTGCTGTTGACCATCAGGATCGTGGCTTCGTCATCGTCTATGTATTCCACTCTAGCAGGGATGCTTTCGATGCCGAGTTCCTTACAAGCCTCCCACCGGCGATGTCCGCTTATCACTTCATAGCCGACACCAACCTTTGGTCTGACGATGATGGGCGTAATGATGCCGCTCTCTGAAATACTATCTACCAATTCACTGAATTCCAGATCATGTCGGATATGGAACGGATGATTGGAGAATGGATGCAACTTATTTATTGGAATAGTTTCCTCTTTGCTTGCTCTGTAAGCAGGCGATGTTTTCTTTGTCATGCTGCGTACTCCTGCGGTTTTTTGATAGCTCTTAAGTACCCCGATTTGACCCCAAAAATGTACCCAAAAATCGTATACTTTTTGCCGAAAATGTACCCAAAAGGCATTTTTGCATAAAAAAAGCCCCTAACCACTGTAGTACAGCGATTAGGGGCTTGCTATGATTTATAGAACGACCTTAACCGTCAGGTCTTTCCATTGCTTCGGCCAAAGCACGCAGCCACGCGAATTTAGATAAGAACGAGCCTTGTCGTAATCCACATTTAATTGTAAAAATCTACGTGATTCAAGAACGTGGATTTTTAATTGCTGCCTGAGCGGCGGCGAGGCGGGCGATGGGAACACGGTAGGGAGAGCAGCTGACGTAGTCCAGGCCAACGTTGTGGCAGAACTCAACACTGCTGGGATCGCCGCCGTGCTCACCGCAGATGCCCAGACCCAGGTTGGGGTTGGTCTCGCGGCCGTCATGGGCAGCCATCTTGACCAGCTTGCCAACGCCGATCTGATCCAGGTGCTGGAACGGATCGCTCTCGTAGATTTTGGTATCATAGTAAGCGGTCAGGAACTTAGCAGCATCGTCACGGCTGAAGCCGAAGGTCATCTGGGTCAGGTCGTTGGTACCGAAGCTGAAGAAGTCAGCTTCCTTAGCGATCTCACCTGCGGTCAGGGCGGCACGCGGGATCTCGATCATGGTGCCAACTTGGTACTTCATGTCAACGCCAGCGTCAGCGATCAGCTTGTCAGCAGTCTTGACGATGACGTCCTTGACGTACTTCAGCTCCTTCACTTCGCCAACCAGGGGCACCATGATGTGCGGGGTGATCATCTTGCCGGTCTCAGCAGAAACCTTGATGGCAGCCTTGATCACAGCATTGGTCTGCATCTCGGCAATTTCCGGATAGGTAACGGCCAGACGGCAGCCGCGATGGCCCATCATGGGGTTGAACTCATGCAGGCTGACAACAACGTTGTTCAGCTCTTCGGTGGTCATGCCCATATCCTTTGCCAGGGCTTCGATATCCTCAGCCTTGGTGGGCAGGAACTCATGCAGAGGCGGGTCCAGATAACGGATGGTCATCGGACGATCGCCCATGATGCGGTACATAGCGGTAAAGTCAGCTTCCTGGAACGGCTCAACCTTAGCCAAGGCAACCTTGCGCTCTTCAACGGTACGTGCGCAGATCATCTCACGCACAGCAGCAATACGATCCTCAGCGAAGAACATATGCTCGGTACGGCACAGGCCAATGCCTTCAGCGCCCATATCGACAGCGTTCTGTGCATCGCGCGGGTTATCGGCGTTGGTCATAACCTTCATCTGGCGTGCTTCGTCAGCCCAGCTCATAAAGCGCTTGAAGTTAGCGTTCTCGGTGGAAGCGACGGTAGCGATCTGGCCTTCGTAGATGTTGCCGGTAGAGCCATCAATGCTCATCCAGTCACCCTCATGGAAGGTGTGGCCGTTAATGGTGATAACCTTTGCATCGTAATCGATAGCAACATCGTTATCATTGCCGCAGCCGGAAACACAGCAGGTACCCATGCCACGTGCAACAACAGCTGCGTGGCTGGTCATGCCGCCGCGGACGGTCAGGATGCCCTGAGAAACCTGCATGCCGACGATATCTTCGGGGCTGGTTTCCAGACGGACCAGAACGACCTTCTTCCAAGCTTCGTCCTTGACCTTCTCTTCAGCATCTTCAGCGCTGAAGACAACGCGACCGCAGGCAGATCCCGGAGAAGCGGCCAGGCCCTTGCCGATTGCTTCAGCAGCCTTCAGGGCAGCAGCGTCAAACTGCGGGTGCAGCAGGGTATCCAGCTGCTTGGGCTCAACGCGCAGTACAGCGGTGCGCTGATCGATAACGCCCTCATCAACGAGGTCGCAGGCGATCTGCAGAGCAGCCTGTGCGGTGCGCTTGCCGTTACGGGTCTGCAGCATAAAGAGCTTGCCATCTTCGATGGTGAACTCCATATCCTGCATATCCTTGTAGTAGTTTTCCAGGCGGGTTGCGATCTCAACGAACTGATCGTAAACCTCAGGCATTTCCTCGTGCAGCTTGCTGATCGGGGAAGGAGTACGGATGCCGGCAACGACATCTTCGCCCTGAGCATTGATCAGATACTCGCCCATCAGCTTTTTCTCGCCGGTAGCGGGGTTACGGGTGAAAGCAACACCGGTGCCGGAACGCATGCCGGAGTTACCGAAAGCCATCTGCTGCACGTTGACAGCAGTGCCCCACTCGTAGGGGATTTCGTTCATCTTGCGGTAAACGTTGGCGCGCGGGTTATCCCAAGAACGGAAGACGGCCTTGACAGCGCCGATCAGCTGTTCTTTCGGATCCTGCGGGAACTCTTCGCCCTGCTTCTCCAGGTAGATGGCCTTGAACTCCTTGACGAGTTCCTTCAGGTCCTCAGCGTCCAGCTCGATATCCTGCTTAACGCCCTTGCGCTCCTTCATAGCGTCGATACGCTCTTCAAAGAAGCTCTTGCCCAGCTCCATGACGACGTCAGAGTACATCTGGATGAAGCGGCGGTAGCAGTCATATGCAAAACGGGGGTTAGAAGTCTTCTTTGCCAGACCTTCAACAGCCTGGTCGTTCAGGCCCAGGTTCAGGATGGTATCCATCATGCCGGGCATAGACTGACGTGCACCGGAACGAACAGAAACCAGCAGCGGGTTCTCGATATCGCCGAACTTCTTGCCAGTCTGCTCTTCCAGGATTCCCATGTACTTGAAGATGTCAGCCTTGATCTCATCGTTGATCTCACGGTTGTCAGCATAGTACTGGGTGCAGGCTTCGGTGGTGATGGTGAAGCCCTGAGGAACCGGCATGCCGGCATGGGTCATTTCTGCCAGACCAGCGCCCTTGCCGCCCAGAATGTTCTTCATGGTCGTCTGGTCGCCGCCAAATGCGTCATGGCCCTCTTTGAACAAATACAAAAACTTCTTGCTCATAGGTTACCTCCAACAAAATTACGGTTTCTTCCCGGTGTGCCGCGCACACCCGCAAAATAAGAATCTTCTCTCTTGCAAAGTCCATTATAACAGACTCACCCCGGAATTTCCAGTACATTGTTAAATAAATGGCGAATATTTTCGCCGAAAATCTCACAAAGTTTTGGGGTCAGGCTCTTGCAATTTGACCAAAAATGCGGTAAATTATAATGGGTGAGAAGTTGGGAAACATTATTTTATTACATCCTGCAACACTTTTTTTCAATTCATCCCGCCCCGGCAGGCTTCAGCCCTGTTCCGGGGCTTTTTTGTAGGGCCGTATACTCTTTTGGCCCAAAACAGAAAGGGGTATTTTTATGTCCGAAGCGAAAGCCAAATACCTTGCCGCCAAAGCGGCCTTTGAAGAAACTTTTGAAAAGCACCTGCAGAACGGTGTGGAGTTCATCAGCGACCAGGTTTTTATTGACCCCGAAGTTGAGATTGCACCCGGCGCAGTGATCCTGCCGGGCTGCATCCTGCGCGGCAAGACCGTCATCGGGGCAAACTGCGTCATCGGCCCCAATACCTTATTGGAGAACACCATTGTTGAGGCCGGTTCCACCGTGAACGCCAGCCAGTGTTATGACAGCCATCTGGGCCCCAACAATAAGATTGGCCCCTTTACCCATGTGCGCACCGGCACCGTGACGGATGAGGGCGTGCACCTGGGTGCTTATGTGGAAACCAAGAACGCCAACTTTGCCGAGGGCAACACTGTCAGCCACCTGACTTACATTGGCGATGCCGATGTGGGCAAGTACTGCAACTTTGGCTGCGGCACCGTAACCTGCAACTATGACGGCGAGGGCAAGTACCGCACCACCATCGGCGATTATGCGTTCATCGGCTGCAACACCAACCTGGTGGCGCCGGTCAAGGTGGGCAGCCGCGCCTTTACTGCTGCCGGTTCCACCATCGGCCACGATGTGCCGGACGGTGCCCTGGGCATTGAGCGCGCCAAGCAGGCCGAAGTTGCCGCCTGGGGCGCCAAGAAGCTGGAAAAATACGTTGCCAAAAAACAGAAGCTGGAAGCCGAAAAGAAAAACGACTGATGCCCCCTGACCTGCTGCAAGGAGGATTGCTGCCATGGCCATTTTGGAACGCACCCTGACCGGGGATTTTACCACCATCCTGACCGAGCTGGACGCTGTTGTAAAACAAAGTGTTTCGGCCACGCTGGAAGGTTCCAGTGATTTCAACTTCAGCACCGGCCGCTGTGCCGTGCGGGTATACGAACGCTACAGTGCCATTGGCAATGGCCGTGTTACCATGAGCCTGACCCTGCTGGAAGCTGACGGGCAGATCCGGCTTTCCGCCATCACATCCGGCGGCAGCCAGGCTGTGTTTTTCAAGGTCAACACCTTAGGTGCAGAATCCTTCCTGGATACCATCCGGGACACAGTGGAACGCTTTGCCCCTGGTGCACACTAAAATCACAAAATTACTATAAGGATTTTTACTATGGGATTATTTGGAGGTGGTTCCGGGGCAGACTGGCTGATTGCCGGTCTGGGCAACCCGGAGCCGAAATATGATGGCACCCGCCACAACACCGGTTTTGCCGCGCTGGATGCGTTGGCCGAAGCCTGGGGGTGCGAGATCAACAAAAGCAAATGGCAGGGCCTTTACGGCATTGCCCAGGTGGACGGCCGCAAAGTGATGCTGCTAAAGCCGCTGACCTACATGAACCTGAGTGGCCAGAGCATCGCTCCCGCCGCGGCATTTTACAAGATCCCGCGCAACCACATTATTGTGTTGTGCGATGACATTGCACAGGAGCCAGGGCACATCCGCATCCGGCCCTCCGGTTCTGCTGGCGGGCACAACGGGCTAAAGAGCATTATCGCTTCCACCGGCGGCGAGGATTTTTACCGCATCCGCATTGGCGTTGGCGCCAAGCCGCGCCCGGATTATGATCTGGCTGACTGGGTGCTGGGCAAGTTCCCGCCCGATGACGCCAAGCTTGTGACCGGCCGCCACACCGACGTGGAAGCCGCCTGCCGCCTGTTGATGGCCGGCAAGCTGGGCGAAGCGCAGAATAAATTCAACCACTGAGCGCGGATAGGCGTTCCGTAGGGGCGCACAGTGTGCGCCCATTCCTGTTTTCTGTGTAAGATGCCCGCAAAGGAAGTGTTCTCACTTCAAATTTGCAATCCATCATTACACGGGATGTGGTTTAATGGAACACCTGCAGGGGTGTGCGCACTGTGGAAAACTTTGCCGATGGTGATAAACGCTGCAAATGATTTGTAGGGGACGATGCTCGTCATCGTCCCGCAGTCTTGCCACATATTCCACCCTGCATATGGCCAACGTCCGCGGGCGAACAATGTACCACCTCACCTTCTCTACAAGATAAGAGCACAGCTATTCCAATCATACAAATGCCAAAGCCGGCGGCCCATCTGTGCCACCCGCCATTTGTCGTTCCATGCAACGCTTCTCACAAAATTCACTTTGCCGTTTTTCTGCAAATATAGTACAATGGTTACGCAAAGCGCTGCTCATACCGGCGCACAAAAAGCGTATACAGCGCATAGCACACCATCAGGCAGACGGCATATACCCCGGCGAAGCACAGCCACGCGGCTGCGCCGCCCATCGCGGTGTTGGGCAGCAGCTCCAGCACCAGCGGGTGGGCCAGGTACAGCCAAAAGCTGCCCGCCCCCACAAATTCCACGGCCTGGGCGAACTTCTGATTTTCCGCCAGGCCAACGCCCTGCGGGTTCTGCACGGCCAATAGAACAAGCACCGTAAACACGCACTCGAACCCCGCCCGCTGGAAGTTGGTGAGCACTGCCAGCAGAATGCAGAATGCCCCGTATAAAAACTGCTTGTTCTCCCGCACTGCCGCAAACGCCGCCATGCCAAAGATAAAGCAGTACAGCGTCATGACCGGCGTTTTTGCGCTGAACTCGCTGATGTTGGCTTCTGCCGGGAAAGCCGCCAGACTGCTTTCAATTAAGCCGCCGATCCTGCCCTTCACCGCAAGGCAGACCATCAGCAACGCCAGCGCACCCCAAAAGCGTTTGCACAGCCGGTACAGCCACGGGGCCAGCAGATAAAAGAACGCAAAGGCGCTCATCGTCCACAGCACGTTGCGGTTGTTCCACAGCATCCAGTTATCACTGGGCAGCCACATCTGCAAAAATACAAAGTACCGCAGGTAACCCGGCCCGCACGGCCCGCCGGGGCCAAACAGCTGGGCTGCACTGGCGCCCGCCGCCAGATAGCGTACCGCATCGAACAGCCAGCGCAGCACCAGCACCAGCCAGTACAGCGGCAGGATCCGCCGGATGCGGCGCTGGTAATACGGCAGCGGCTCCGGGTGGCGGCTCAGGCTGGCCGCGGCCAGGTACCCGCTGAGCACAAAAAACAGTTGCACCCCCTGCGCGCCAACCGCGGCGGCATCCCCCAGGCCAACTTTCTGCCCGGTATGCACGCCCAGCACCATCAGCGCCGCCAGAATACGCAGCTCATCCAGCGCTACATTTTTATGTTTTGTCATCTTTCTATATTCTGCTCCTTATTGCAGCATTATTTGATTTCTTTATTCTGCCGAACTTTTTCGATTCCTTCTTTTCAGAGAAGGGGCAAAAACTCTCGTATTACTCGTATCCTCAAAATTATACATCACCCGCCCTATCATGCGCAAGCGCAGGAGGCACCATGTTTGACGCATTGTTTACCACCACAACCGAATACAAAAAACTGAGCCACGCGCTTTCCGGCAAAGGTGCATGCGCCCTGTTTGGGCTGCCCGCATCCGGCCGCGCACAGGTGTATGCCGCGCTGTGCCGCCAGTTGGATAAGCCGCTGTGCATCGTGACCCCCGGCGAGGCCGAAGCCACCCGCTTTGCTGCTGACCTGAACACGCTGGGCATTCCCGCCGCCGTGTTCCCGGCGCGGGACTATGTGTTGCGCCCCATTGAGGGCACCGCCCGCGAATACGAGTACCGCCGCCTGGCTGTGCTGGGCGAGCTGGTAGGCGGGCGGCTGCGCGCCGTGGCTGTGCCCGCGGAAGCATTGACCCAGTTCACCACCCCAAAAGAGGATTTCTGCGCCAACACCCGCACCCTCCATGCGGGGGATACTCTGCTGCGGGATGACCTGCTGGCCGCTTTGTTTGGTGCCGGCTACACCCGCCGGGCCCAGGTGGATGGCCCCGGCCAGTTCTCTGTGCGCGGCGATATTGTGGATATTTTTGCTCCCGACCAGAAAATGCCGGTTCGTATGGAATTTTGGGGTGATGAGATCGATACTCTGCACAACTTTGACCTGACCACCCAGCGCCGCGAGGATGCCATTGATAAGTTTTACCTGAGCCCCGCGCGGGAAGTTCTGTTCGGCAAACCTGCCGATGCCGCCGCGCAGCTTCGGGCCTTTTTGGCCAAGCAGCGCGGCAAAAAGAAAACCGCCATGGCAGACTGTATGGCCGCCGATCTGGACCTGCTGGATGGCGGTGCCGTGCCGGTCAACATGGACAAATACCTGGCCGTGCGCTACCCCCATCCCGCCACCGTGCTGGATTATTTTGACGACCCGATCCTTGTGGCCGAAGAGCCTGCTTCCATCCGGGAAGCCGACCGCGCGACCGTCTACCGCCGGGGTGAGGAACTGAAATCCCTGATCCTGGACGGCGTCCTCTGCGCCGGGCTGGATAACCTGTACGCGGACCCAAGCTACCTGTGGTCCAAAACCGGACACTACCGCACCATCTGTGCCGAGAACTTTGCCCGCAGCATGCCGGATCAGCCGCTGAAAGATATCATCAACGCCCCGGCTCACACCCTGCCTGCCTGGAATGGCGAAGTCGCCGGGCTGCTGGAAGATTTGAAACCGCTGTGCGATGCCGGTTATACCGTTACCCTGCTGGCCGGCACCGACCGTGCCGCAGCCGGTCTGGCACGCGACCTGCGCGATAAAGGCATTCTGGTTACCACCGATGCTGCAGCAGCCCCCGCTGCCGGGCTGGTGCAGGTTCTGGCGGGGCACCTTTCCGCTGGGTGCGAATTTCCGTTTGCCAAGTACGCTTTGCTGACAGGCCGTGCCTTTGGCGAGACCAGCTCCCAGAAGAAAAAGCGCAAAAAAGCCAAGGATGCCCTGAACAGCCTGACCGAGATCACGCCGGGCGATCTGGTGGTGCACCAGAACCACGGCATTGGCCGGTATGCGGGCATCCAGCGCATGGCGGTTCAGGGCGTTACCAAAGACTACCTGCGCATTGAGTACGATAAAAAAGATGTGCTGTATGTTCCCGTCACCCAGCTGGACCTGCTTTCCCGCTACACCGCGCCGGGGGATTCGGAGAATGTCAAGCTCAGCCGCTTGGGCGGGGCCGAGTGGACCAAGACCCGCAAGAAGGTGCGCGCCGCTACCGAGCAGATGGCCAAGGAACTGATTGAGCTGTACGCCCGCCGCAAAAGGGCGCACGGTCATGCCTTCCCACCAGATGATACCTGGCAGGGAGATTTTGAGCAGCGCTTTGCCTATGATGAAACGCCGGACCAGCTTTCCAGCGCGGCGGAGATCAAACATGATATGGAGCAGCCCTGGCCGATGGACCGCCTGCTGTGCGGCGATGTCGGCGTGGGCAAGACTGAGGTTGCCCTGCGCGCCGCGTTCAAATGCGTGATGGGCGGCAAGCAGTGCGCCATCCTGGCCCCCACCACCATTCTGGCGTGGCAGCATTTCAACACGGCCATCGCCCGCATGGAGGCCTTTCCCATCCGCATCGGGCTGCTCAGCCGTTACCGCAGCGCCAAAGAGCAGAAAGAGACCATCCGCGGCCTGAAAGACGGCACAGTGGACATTGTGGTGGGCACCCACCGCCTGCTTTCGGACGATGTAAAGTTCAAAGACCTGGGCCTTGTCATCATTGACGAGGAGCAGCGCTTTGGCGTAAAACACAAGGAAAAGCTGAAAGAGAACTTTATCGGGGTGGACATGCTGACCCTTTCGGCCACGCCGATCCCCCGCACGCTGAACATGGCACTGTCCGGCATCCGGGACATGAGCACCATTGAACAGCCGCCCTTTGAGCGCCAGCCCATTGAGACCTATGTGCTGGAATATGACGATGCCATTATTGCCGAAGCCATCCGGCGTGAGCTGGCCCGCGGCGGGCAGGTGTATTACCTGTACAACCGGGTCGAAACCATTGAGCAGTGCGCCGCCAAGGTGCAAAAGCTGGTGCCGGGTGCGCGGGTCGGCATCGCCCACGGCAAAATGACGGAGGAGCAGATTTCCTCGGTCTGGCAGCAGCTGTTGGACAACGAGATTGACGTGCTGGTCTGCACCACCCTGATTGAAACCGGCGTGGATGTGCGCAACTGCAACACCCTGATTATTGAGAATGCGGACCGCATGGGGCTTTCACAGCTGTACCAGATTCGCGGCCGTGTGGGGCGCTCCAACCGCAAGGCGTATGCCTATTTCACCTTCCAGCGCGACAAAGTGTTGACAGAAATTGCCTCCAAGCGGCTTTCAGCCATCCGGGAGTTTACCTCTTTTGGTTCCGGGTTCCGCATTGCGATGCGCGATTTACAGATCCGCGGCGCGGGCAACCTGCTTGGACACAGCCAGCACGGCCACATGGAAGCGGTTGGTTACGAGCTGTATGTAAAAATGCTGAACCAGGCCATTGCAGCCGCCCGCGGCGAGCCTGCTGCGCCGGACAAGAGTGATTGCCTTGTTGACATTACGGTGGACGCCTATCTGCCGGAAAGCTACATTCCTGATGCCGCCGGGCGGATCGAAGCCTACAAGAAGATTGCGGCCATCACCACCCGTGACGATGCCACGGATGTACTGGATGAGTTGATTGACCGTTACGGCGACCCGCCGCGCAGTGTGCAGGGGTTGGTGGACATCAGCCTGGTGCGCGTGACAGCCGCCCGCGCAGGCATTGTGGAGATCGTGCAGCGCAACGACAATCTGATTTTGTACACCGATGTTGTGACCCCGGCGCAGATGGGGGCCATGATGGATGCCATGCCGCACCGCGTGATCTACAACGCCGTAGGCCGCCCCTACATCAGCCTGCATGTCCTGCGCGGCGAGGACCCTCTCACCATCCTGCGCGATGCCGTTGCCCTGCTGCCGGGTGCGTGAGTGTTTTACGGGAGTTTTTGTTCCTTCTTTGAAAAGAAGGAACCGAAGAAACTTTAATCGTAATATAACAAAATAAATAAAAAATCAGGCAGCGGCCCTATTTTGTGGGCTGCTGCCTGTTGTCATGTGTTGCTTTCTATGTATTTTTGCTCTGTAGGGAACGGTCTTGACCGTTCCGAAACCCATGGACAATATTCCAACAAAAGGGAAATAAGGAAAACGCCCGGAACGGTCAAGACCGTTCCCTACAGAGCATTTTATTGTGTGCGGCCAACCCACAAACACCCAGTAGGGCGGGG
>ENA-ORLY01001090-ORLY01001090.1-human-gut-metagenome-genome-assembly--contig:-NODE-1090-length-34415-cov-3.485235_pt1 | contig 34415 bp, 22 predicted proteins | sample MGYA00243071_ERZ508832 | MGnify/ENA primary metagenome ERZ508832 (study PRJEB26277, sample SAMN04329777) | human gut metagenome | biome: human-associated habitat | host: Homo sapiens | place: USA... | reverse complement strand
ACCAACAGATAAACAGGTCATAGGAAACCGCTTACCTAAGCACTACCTTAATTGGAACAATTCTATCAGTTGGAAAGGTTTCGATTTTTCAGTAACTATGCGTGGAGCTTTCGGATTTGATATCTTGAATATGCCACGCTTACAATATGGGGCTCCTGTCATGCTAGCAAGAGGTAATGTACTAAACGAGGCATTCGACACAAAATTTGGCAACTCTCCTTTGGCGATAGATCAGGAACTTCAATATGTAAGCTACTACATCGAAAAAGGCAACTACTGGAAAATAGATAATATAACCCTCGGTTATACATTCAATTTCAATACATGGATTAAACGGTTAAGGATATATGGGACAGTCTCTAACTTAGCCACCATCACTGGATATTCAGGAATCGATCCTGAGGTCAGTTTAAGTGGTTTGACTCCTGGCGTAGATAACAAAAACCGTTACCCGTCTACCCGAACTTACACATTTGGTGTTTCTATTAAATTTTAAATCGCAATAAATCATGAATACTTATATAAAAATTCTATTAGGCACTTGCTGCTCTTTTAGCATACTTTCTTGCAGCAACAATCTGGATGAGACCGTATATTCGAAAGTAACAGAACAAACATACAATTATACAGTAGATGATTTCACTCCTTCTATAGCGAGTGTATATAGTTATTTACGTAGCCAATCAGATCATTGGGGATACTTTTGCGCACAAGAAGTAAGCGCAGACGCAATCGTTATGCCACCTAATGCCTCTGGTTGGGATGATGGTGGCGCATACCGCCGTATGCATTATCAAACCTGGAATTCAGAGCAAGACCATGTGAAAAATATATGGTCATGGTTCTATCAAGGGGCTTTACTATGTAACAAAATTATCGAACAAATTGAAACAGGGGTAATACCCACACCCTCCGACACAGAAAAAACACAAGGATTAGCAGAGCTTCGGGCTATGCGAGCTTACTACTATTGGCAAATATGTGACAATTTCGGGGACGCTCCTCTTGTAACAACAACTGCGATGGATTTACCTGCCAAAAATACACGCAGAGAAATTTTCGACTTTGTAGAAAACGAACTTATAGAGGTAATACCTAATTTAAGCGAAGAAGTAGGAGGCAATTATTACGGGCGAATGACGAAATGGGCAGCCAAAGCTCTATTAGCCAACTTATATCTAAACGCACAAGTTTACATAAACGAAGCACGCTGGAATGACTGTATAACCCAATGTGATGATATTATAAACAGCGGGAAATTCACTTTAGCTGAAAATTACAAAGATCTTTTTAGGGCCCTGGGTGTCGAAAGCTGTAAAGAAATCATTTTTACAATCCCTTACGACGAGAATTTCGCTACGGGAAACAGTATATTTATGTTTTCTTGGCACGGTGAACTAAAAAAGAAATACAATACGATTGATACACCTTGGGGATGTGGATCTGCCATGGGAGTTACTCAATTCATAGACACTTACAATGAAAAAGATTCACGTTTAGCCGATACTTGGCTTATGGGGCAACAATTGGCCGCTGATGGTACTCCTTTATACGGAACTTATGATAAAATGGGAGAACCCCTGATCTACACGAAGGATATTCCTAGCGGAAATTATACCAGTGAGTTGGAAGGCTACAGAATGAATAAATTTGAGGTCGCTGAAAATTCATATTCCAGTTCAAACACAGACATTCCTGTATTCAGATATGCGGAAATTATGATGATGAAAGCCGAATGCTTGTTACGTACAGGAAAATCCGGGGCTGGTACTTTGGTTACTCAAGTGCGCCAAAGGGCGTTTAAAGATAATCCTGAATTAGCGACAGTAACAGACTCCCAATTAGCGGGAAATACTTGCTATCAATATGGTTATGTGGAAGATTATAAAATCGTAGATAGAGGAAACACTGATCCAATCCAATTCGGAAGGATGTATGATGAGCTGGGTTGGGAATTTGCTTGGGAAATGCATCGCCGCAGAGATGCCATTCGTTTTGGTATATATACGACAAAGAGCTGGTTATCTCACAAGCCTGAGGGGGATTATCGTTCAGTATTCCCTATTCCGGAAACAGTATTGACCTCAAATCCAAACCTAGAGCAGAATCCTAATTATTTATAAACAAACATAATGTCCAACCTAGGTGCCCTTCTTTTAGAAGGACACCTACAATAAAACCATTATATGAGCAGGAGTCATACACACATTTTCTATTTACTTATTGGACTTTGTTTTTCTGTAAATATTCAAGGGCAGATTTTAGATCGTCATTTATCTGATTTATATGCGGATAAATTCAACCAGCAAGATAAGGAAATATACATACAGTCCATATCGAACAAACAAGCTAAAGATTTTCTCGCCGAAAACATTCCTTTTTTCGAATGTCCCGATAAAGATATCGAAGAGATTTATTATTTCCGATGGTGGACTTATAGAAAACATATAAAAGAAACACCAGAGGGATTTATAATAACAGAATTTCTGCCTGATGTCTCTTGGGCTGGGAAATATAACGGAATTTGTTGTCCAGCTTGGTTTCATTTCAGGGAAGGGAGATGGCTACATGAACAGCGTTACTTGAATGATTACGCCTATTACTGGTTAAGGGGTGGAGGTGATGTTCGATCCTATAGTTTTCCTATAGCGAATGCAATCTACCAATATTTTTTAGTCACAGGGAACGACTCTATATTAAAAGAGTCATATCCTGAACTGGTCTCTAACTTCAACGGATGGGAAAAAGAGAAATTTAATTCCGAAACCGGCCTTTTCTGGCAAACAGACAACCGTGACGGCATGGAAATTTCTATCGGAGGAAATGGCTATAGGGCTACCATTAACTCATATATGGCAGCAGAAGCAAATACTCTTTCTTGGGTCGCTCAGAAAAAGAATGATCCTCAAGGTTCCTATTTTCACGAGAAAGCAGAGGCTATCCGTAACAAAATGTTTGATTTACTATGGGACGAACAGGCTTCTTTTATAAAAGTACTGCCTATGGATAGCAAAGCAATATTACGCGATGTCAGGGAATTGCATGGTTACACGCCTTGGAGTTTTGATCTAGCAAATCATTCTTATGCTATCGCATGGAAATTTCTAATGGACAAAAACCATTTTTTTGCTCCATATGGTCCTACAACCGCAGAACAATGTCATCCCAAATTCAAAGTTGTCTATGAAGGGCACGAATGCCAATGGAATGGTCCGTCTTGGCCTTTCGCCACAGCCATGACATTGACAGGGTTAGCGAATTTACTGAACGATCAAGAACAAAACTATATATCCAAAGACGATTTTTGGACATTACTGAAAATATATACAAAAAGCCAACATCTCACACTCGATAATGGTAATGTCATTCCTTGGATCGACGAGAACCTAAATCCTTTTACGGGAGATTGGATATCCAGAACCATGTTGAAAAATCACCAACCTAAAGAGAGAGGCAGAAACTACAACCACTCCTCTTTTTGTGATTTAGTCATAAGTGGGCTGGTAGGAATTCGTCCGCAAAGCGAAGACGTTCTTATCGTCAATCCTTTGATACCAGAAGATAAATGGGACTATTTTTGCCTAGATCATATAATGTATCATCATAAAAAAATATGTATTCTATATGATAAAACAGGAAAAAAATATAGTAACGGGAAAGGATTCTTTATCTTCGTCGACGGAAAAAGAGTAGCATCAGCAGATGCTTTGACAAAAATGGTTTGTAAACTTTAAACTTTTTATTATAAATCAGACCTACTAACATCAATAGGTCTGATTTATAAAAGCATTGATTAGATTATAACTTTAAATCTCAAAAAAATGAAACAGTTCGTATTATTATCTTTGACATGTCTAACATTATGGGGATGTAAACAAGCTCCCCATAAAGAAGCTCCTTTCAAAATGATTGACCAAGTGGACTTCTCACAAGTTCATATACAAGATAATTTCTGGTCTCCCAGGTTAAAGAAACATATATCGACCACTTTGCCTGTTTGTATTGATCAGATCGAGAACCAGACAGGGCGCATCCGCAATTTTGAGAATGCGGCAAAAAGGGAAGGGGAACATTCCGGTATTTTCTTTGATGATTCTGATGTATACAAAGCGTTGGAAGGCATGGCATACAGTTTGATCAACAATCCAAATCCAGAGTTGGAGAAAAAAGCGGATGAATGGATCGATAAATTCGCCGCCGCCCAACTACCGGATGGATATATTAATACGTATTACACATTGACCGCCCCGGAAAAACGATGGACTAATATGGACAAGCATGAAATGTATTGTGCCGGACACATGATAGAGGCAGGAGTGGCCTATTATAAAGCTACCGGAAAACGAAAACTACTAGATGTTTGTATACGAATGACCGATCACATGATGAGTATCTTTGGACCGGGAAAACGAGATTGGGTTCCCGGACATGAGGAAATTGAGTTAGCCCTTGTCAAACTATATCAAACCACAGGAGAGCAAAAATACCTAGATTTCGCTGATTGGTTGATCGAGGAACGAGGACACGGGCATGGCTCGAAAGGTGGGGAAGGTGAATGGGATCCATTCTACTACCAAGATGACAAACCTGTACGTGAGATGAGTGATATCGCTGGTCATGCCGTTCGTTGCATGTACTTGTATTGTGGTATGGCGGATGTGGCAGCGTTAAAGCAAGATTCTGGATATATCGAATCTTTGAATCGGTTATGGGATGATGTCGTACTCCGAAATATGTACATTACCGGGGGGATCGGCTCCTCACGCCATAACGAAGGTTTCACAGAAGACTATGACCTGCCAAACCTAGATGCTTATTGTGAGACCTGCGCTTCGGTTGGAATGGTATTGTGGAATCAACGAATGAATCAATTTACTGGTGACTCCAAGTATATTGATGTCCTCGAACGATCCATGTACAATGGAGCTTTAGCCGGTATATCGCTGGAAGGGGATCGTTTTTTCTATGTTAATCCTTTGGAATCTAAAGGAGACCATCACCGTCAAGCATGGTATGGTTGCGCTTGTTGCCCAAGCCAAATATCTCGCTTCCTTCCATCTATCGGTAATTATATTTACGGAACCTCCAATGAGGCGATCTGGGTAAATCTGTACATAGGTAATTCTACTGAGATAAACACAGACAACACAAATGTCACGTTGAGACAAGAGACCAATTATCCTTGGGATGGAACTGTAAAACTAACTGTAACTCCTTCTAATCCGTTGAAAAAAGAGATACGTTTACGTATCCCTAGTTGGTGTGAACAATATACCTTATCGGTAAACGGGCAACTAGTAAAAGCTCCAACAGAGAAAGGATACGCCGTATTAAATAAAGAGTGGAAACAAGGAGACGTAATCTCCTTATCAATGGAGATGCCAGTCAAATTGATGACCGCAGACCCTAGAGTTAAGCAAAACATCGGTAAGCGTGCCATACAAAGAGGGCCTCTCGTATATTGCATGGAAGAGGTAGATAACCCTCAAGATTTTGATAACCTAAAAATCGCGGCGAACACCTCTTTTAATGCCCAGTTTAATCCGAAATTATTAAATGGGATTACAACCATAAAGGCCACTACGAATGAGTTGGCAATCACTTTGATCCCTTATTATACATGGGATAACCGGAAAGCGGGGAAAATGAAAGTATGGATTGATTATAACGAATGATATAAACTACTAATTTACTAACTTATGAAACTTCTTCCTAAAATATTAGCATTATCGCTCGCTATGGTCGTTACCACTTCCGTAGCGGCCAATCAGCTTGCTAATGAAAAAACAGCTATCTCTGTTAATTACAAAAACAACCGTTATCCGTTGCTACAGAAACCTTACATAGAATTACCGATCGGTTCTATCCGGCCTACCGGCTGGATGCAGGAGCAATTAGTACGGATGAAGAACGGCATGACTGGAAACTTGGATCAAGTATACGAGAAAGTCATGGGCCCTCGTAATGGTTGGCTAGGTGGTGATGGTGACGTATGGGAACGTGGCCCTTATTGGATAGACGGTCTTCTTCCACTAGCCTATATACTCAATGATCAAGCGCTTATCGATAAGGTAAAGCCATGGGTCGAATGGACCTTGGCTTCCCAAAAGCCCAACGGCTATTTCGGACCGGATACAGACCGGAGTTACGAACCGGGATTACAACGGGACAATTCCCGGGATTGGTGGCCTAAGATGGTGATGATGAAAGTAATGCAACAATATTACTCAGCCACAGGCGATACACGGGTCATTGATTTCTTTACTCGATATTTTAAATACCAATTAGCCGAGTTGCCTCAAAACCCACTAGGTAAATGGACCTTTTGGGGAGAGCAAAGAGGGGGTGATAATTTAATGGTCGTCTATTGGCTATATAATATCACAGGCGACAAGTTCTTATTGGATTTAGGAGAGTTGATTCACAAACAGACGTTTAACTGGACGGATATCTTCTTAAATCAAGATCATCTATCCCGCCAACTCAGTTTGCACTGTGTCAATCTGGCGCAAGGCTTCAAGGAACCGGTTGTTTATTATCAACAGAATCAAGATCCGAAACAGATATGCGCCGTTAAGAAAGCGGTAAAGGATATACATAATACGATCGGTCTCCCGACCGGGCTTTGGGGTGGCGACGAACTACTTCGTTTCGGTGAGCCGACTACCGGTTCCGAATTATGTACCGCCGTGGAGATGATGTTCTCATTGGAAGAGATGCTGGAAATTACAGGGGATGTTCAATGGGCCGATTATCTGGAGCGAGTGGCCTACAACGCATTGCCGACTCAAGTGACAGATGATTACTCTGCCCGTCAATATTATCAGCAAACCAACCAAGTAGCCGTTACTCGTGAGTGGCGTAATTTCTCCACGCCACACGATGATACGGATATCTTATTCGGAGAACTTACGGGTTATCCTTGTTGTACCTCAAACTTACATCAAGGCTGGCCTAAATTAGTTCAAAACCTTTGGTACGCTACGGCGGATAATGGTATAGCCGCTCTTGTATACGCACCTTCGAGTGTCAAAGCTAAGGTAGCCAACGGAGTGACCGTGCAAATCGAGGAAGAGACCGCTTATCCGTTTGACGAGACTCTGCATTTTAAATTCGCTTTCGAGGATAAAAAAATAAAGAGAGCCTTCTTCCCTTTCCATATTCGCATCCCAGCATGGTGTAATCAGCCGGTGATCAAACTGAACGGAGAGAATGTCGTCGTGGATGCATATCCCGGGGAGATCGCCCGTATCAACCGGGAATGGAAACAAGGTGATGTCCTAACCGTTGAACTCCCAATGCAAGTAGCGGCCAGCCGTTGGTACGGAGGCAGTGCGGTAATCGAACGGGGGCCATTGGTTTATGCCTTGAAGATGAACGAGAAATGGGAGAAGAAGACATTTGAAGGAGAGAAGGCGGCTCAATACGGTAACTGGTATTATCAAGTGACTTCAGATTCTCCTTGGAACTATGCGCTTACACATAAATCCTTGGAACCAGACCAAATCAACGACAACTTTGTCGTAGAGAGAATGCCCCGATTACAATCAAGGCGAAAGGCAAACGTCTTAATGGGTGGTCTTTATATAGAGGTTCCTCTGGTTCTATCTCGTATTTTACCCAGCAAGGCAATGATATGGGCGACGAAGAAAGCATCGAGTTAATCCCTTATGGCTGTACCACTTTACGTATAACTGAATTTCCGGTACGGTAAAAATAATGTACCAATATGCCAATGCTTATTCTACACAAATAGATCTGCATTGGCATATTGGCACATTCCCCCATTGGCACATTATTTCAATTCTTCTTCATCGTATAATCCTTGACCCCCAAGGAATCATACGCCTGCAAAAGCGCCTCGTCATTATCGGAGATCATTAACAACTTGTCGTTCTCCTTTAATTCCGTATTTCCTTTCGGGATGAAATAGCGGCCTTCCCGTTTCACCATTACCGCCAAGGTATGATCGGGTAAAGTCAGCTGCATCAATTTATTTCCATGGGATAATACCGCCGGGGTAATATCGATCTCGCTCATAGCGCTCTTGATCTCCTCGGGAAGCTCGATGCCAAACTCATCCTTTCGTTCCGGCTCATCCACCATATCCAGCCATTTAGCGGCTTGGGTAACCGTGGTTCCTTGAATCAGCAAAGAAAGAATCGTGATAAAAAATACGATATTAAAGAACATACCGGCATGCTCGATCCCGGCGATCATCGGGTAAGTAGCGAAAATAATAGGAACCGCCCCGCGTAATCCCACCCATGAGATATACAGTTTACCTTTGAAGGAGAAATTCTTATAAGGTATCAAGCAAAGGAACACGCTAATCGGACGGGCGATCAAGATCATAAGGACTCCCACCATAACACCTACACCCGTCACCGGTAATAACTCATGCGGGTTCACTAGCAAGCCTAACGTAAGGAACATCACGATCTGCCACAACCAAGCGAAACCGTCAAAGAACGTCCCCATACTTTTCTTGTGAACAATCTTAGCGTTACCAACCACCAAACCAGCGATATAAACCGCTAAATAGCCATTACCCTTACATAAGGTCGTAGCGGCGAAGGTGAAGAAAGCCGTAGCCAATAAAAGGATCGGATACAAAGACTCGTTATCTATATCGATCTTATTGATAATCAACACAGCCAGTCTCCCCAATAAGAAACCGGCGATAGCTCCCACCGATAATTGAATGACCAAGGATAGCCCGGCCTCCCAAATATTCATACCTCCGCTTTGTATGTAAGCGATCAGAAGCAAGGTAAGCATATAAGCCATCGGGTCATTACTACCACTCTCCAGCTCCAAGGTAGGACGCAGACGCTCTTTCAAATAAACCCCTTTACTGCGCAAGATGGAGAAAACCGAGGCTGAGTCCGTAGAGGACATGACCGCCGCCAGCAATAAAGATTCCGGGAAAGTCAACGTAACATATTTCCCAAATAAACCAAATAACCAATAGATAAACCCGCCCGTGATAAAGGTCGTAGCCAACACCCCGAGCGTAGCCAATACCACACCTTGCGAGGCGATAGGTTTGACCTCCGCAACTTTCGTGTCCATACCACCCGAGAACAAGATGATACTCAACGCCAACATGCCGATAAACTGGGCTACATTCGGATCGCTGAACTGGATGCCCAGACCATCGCTGCCAAACAACATTCCCACACCAAGGAACAACAACAAAGCGGGTAAGCCGAAACGATAACCGGCCTTACCTGCGAATATACTAAAAAACAGGATCACCGAGGCTATTAATAGCACTTGCTCAGGATTTTGAAACATACGCAAAACGGGTTTTATGATTAGTGATTTGATACTTTGTCACAAAGTTCGTAAACTTTTTGCAATTATAATCACACAAAAAGAAGAAATCCGGTCCCAAATTTACAGGAAGACCAGATTTATTCTTTCTATAGAAAAACAAATCTTTCTTACAAATTGTTCGAGAATTTTTCTATCTCGCATAGAATCATTACTTTTGGCAAACATACATATCCGCTTTATGAACAAAAAACATCTATTTGCGCTGTTGTTCACATTACTCGTATGGACGAGCTGTAACAACCAACAACATTTTATTACCGACGCCGCTTACCGAGCTGAGGTTGAGAACGATTTCCAAGCGAAACAGGCCGCTCTGCCTAACGGAAACCTTTTCGCAGTATTTAACGATCAAATGACTCCCGAAGAGAGGGAGGCGTTAACCTTCATGTACGCCTATATGCCGATTGGAGACATCACGGACTATAGTGGCGATTTCTATTTGAAAAACATCCGTTCCTCTTTCCAAGCACGGAATGAGATGCCTTGGGGCGATAGCATCCCAGAGGATATCTTCCGCCATTTCGTATTGCCGGTACGAATCAACAATGAGAATCTGGATGAAAGCCGCATGGTTTTCTTTGATGAGTTGAAAGACCGGGTGAAGGGTCTCTCGTTGTACGACGCCGTACTGGAAGTGAATCACTGGTGTCATGAGAAGGTTATCTATACTCCTTCCGATGGGCGCACAAGTTCCCCTTTGGCATCCGTGAAGACCGCCTACGGTCGTTGCGGCGAGGAGTCTACCTTCACGGTAGCCGCTTTACGTTCCGTGGGTATCCCCGCACGTCAGGTATATACACCTCGCTGGGCGCATACGGATGATAACCACGCATGGGTAGAAGCTTGGGTGAATGGTAAATGGTATTTCTTCGGCGCTTGCGAGCCCGAACCGGTATTGAATCTGGGTTGGTTCAACGGCCCTGCTTACCGGGGTATGTTGATGCATACGAAAGTATTCGGTAAATACAATGGCCCGGAGGATGTCATGGAACGTACCGATGGGTATACCGAGATCAACGTGATCGATAATTACGCACCTTCGGCTAAAGCTGTTATCACGGTTACGGATGCCAATGGCAAGCCGGTAAAGGACGCTTTGGTAGAATTCAAGATTTATAACTATGCCGAGTTTAACAGTGTAGCCCGCAAGAAGACGGACGCAGATGGCAAATGCTCATTATCCGCCGGAAAAGGGGATATGCTGGTATGGGCCAGCAAAGATGGCAAGTTCGGCTACAGCAAGGTCTCTTTCGGCAAGGACGGAGAGGTTACGATCGCCTTGAATAAGAAACCGGGAGATGTGGAGACGATCGCCCTAGATATCGTACCACCGGTAGACGGCTCTATCCCCGCAGAAGTTACACCGGAGCAAAAGGAGGCGAACGCCAAACGTTTATTGGATGAAGACGCTATCCGTAATAAATATGTAGCTACTTTCTATACGGAAGAGAAAGCAGAGGCTTTAGCGAAAGAATTGGGTATCGACCCGATGAAGACGGAGGATTTCATGATCGGTAGCCGTGGTAACTGGATGGAGATCGAGAAGTTCTTACGGGAGACTCCCGCCGAGAAGCGTGCGCAAGCGATGGCTTTATTGGATGTCGTATCCGCTAAGGATCTACGTGATACACCTGCGTCTGTCTTCGCGGACCATTTAAACAATACGCCGGCCGTTCAAAGCGAATGGTTCAATGAATATATCATGAATCCTCGTGTGGCCAATGAGTTCCTGACTCCTTATAAGAGTTTCTTCGCTGCAAACATTGAGCCTTCCCTTGCGAAACAAGCCGTAGAGAATCCACAGGCATTGGTGGATTGGGTGAAGAATAACGTCTCCATTAACGACGCGCTAAACGCACAACGTATTCCGATCATGCCGATGGGTGTATGGAAATCCCGCATCGCTGATAAGGGCTCCCGTAATATCTTCTTCGTGGCCGTGGCTCGTAGCTTAGGTATTCCGGCACGTATCGAGCCGGTAGCCCGCAAGATCCAGTACTTCAAGGACAACGCTTGGGTAGACGTCGATTTCGAGGCTGCCGTACAGACGACCGCTAAACAAGGCAAGGTAATCGCTTCTTACCAACCAATCAAGGCGCTGCAAGACCCGAAATATTACAGTCACTTCACGATCGCCAAGGTTTTGCCGAACGGTACTTTACAGACCTTGAATTTCGAGAGAGGCGGTAATGTGGATATGGGCTTGGGAGATACTTGGAGCGGATTACTGAAGAAACCGTTATCCATGGATGAAGGTAATTATATGTTAGTGACCGGTACTCGTATGGCAAACGGTAGCGTATTGGCCGAGATCGAGTTTTTCAATGTGGAGGCAGACAAGACCACCCCGATCCAATTGGAGATGCGCGAAAGCAAGGACGAGATACAGGTGATCGGTAATTTCAACTCCGAGAATAAATTCAAACGTGCGGACAACGGCGAGGAAACTAGCTTGCTAGCTACTACCGGACGTGGCTACTATATCGTAGCGCTTCTAGGCTCCCGCCAAGAACCGACAAACCATGCGATGCGTGATATCGCCGCCGTGAAGAAGGAACTGGAGGATTGGGGACGAGGCATCGTGCTTCTCTTCCCGGACGAGAAAGGCTATAAGAACTTCGATCCGAAAGAGTTCGGCGATTTACCGGGCACGATCACATACGGTCTGGATATCGACGGGGCGATCCAAAAGGAGATGGCTACAGCGATGAAATTGCAAAACGCCATTACCTTGCCGATCTTCTTGATCGCCGATACGTTCAATCGTGTCGTATTTGTCTCTCAAGGCTATACAATTGGCTTGGGCGAGCAGTTAATGAAAGTCATACATAAGCTATAACAGATCGTTTCACAAGTGTGATCTGATCTTTTCACCCATGTGAAACGATCGGATCACGGCTGTGAAACGTTCTTTTCACATAGGTGAAAAGATCTATACGACAGGAGACACTCATTTCTTCTACCACAAACCGATCAGACTTCCTCCCTAGATTCGTTTTAATTCCCTTATTTTTCCCGTTCTTCCCAATCGGGGATTCATCTCTCAAAAAAATAATATCTTTGATTAAACCTTTTTACGAAAGGAGAGTCTAAACTTGCGTTTAGTTATATATTTTGGAGTAACGAGTGTAAATTATCAGTAAATACCATACGAGAACATGATGACAAAGAGAGCGAAATGGGGAGTTACGGCGGCTATCTTATTAATGATAGCGGGAATGATCGCTTACCCTCAATTGAAAAACAAGTTCAAGGCATCCCAAGATGCCGCTTCCGTCGTACCCACATCGGGCACGAGCCTGCGAAACCAGACACTTAACATCAACGCCGAGGTATTGAAATACCAATCATTAACCGATAAGATCATGAGTACCGGAAGTACCCTTCCGGACGAAGAGGTGGATTTGGCTTTCGAGTCTTCCGGTAAGGTGGTAGCCATCTATTTCACGGAAGGTAGCCACGTAAAGGCGGGCGATCTGTTGGCTAAAATCAATGACAAGCCGCTGCAAGCCCAGCTAAAGAAGCTGGAAGCCCAAGTTCCTTTAGCCAAGGATCGTGTCTATCGCCAACGCACCTTGCTGGAGAAAGACGCCGTCAGCCAAGAAGCCTACGAGCAAGTAGCCACCGAATATGAGAAGCTAATGGCGGATATCGAGCTAGTCAAAGCGAATATCGCCCAGACAGAGCTTCGGGCTCCTTTCGACGGGATCATCGGACTTCGCTCCGTGAGTGAGGGCGCGTACGTTACTTCCTCCTCTTCCGTAATCGCGAAGTTGACCAAGATATCCCCGTTGAAAATCGAGTTCTCCATTCCCGAGAGCTACGCGGCCGAGGTACAAGACGGAACCCCGATCCTGTTCCGCATGGAGAAAAACGGTATGATGCAGAACTATAAGGCGACCGTTTACGCTGTGGAAAGCAAGGTCGACATGGCGACCCGTACCTTGAAAGTACGTGCCACTTACCCGAATCCGGGCGAGAATATCTTACCCGGCCGTTATACCTCCGTCGAGATCAGCAAGCGGGAGATCAAGGACGCTTTAGCCATCCCCAGCGAGGCCGTTATCCCCGAGATGGGAAAAGACATCGTTTACTTATATAAGAACGGCGTGGCCGAGCCTCAAGAGATCACGATCGGTATACGAACCGAGAGCCGTGTACAGGTATTGCAAGGGTTGAATGTGGGCGATACGCTGATCACGTCCGGCGTGATGCAGTTACGTACCGGCATGAAAGTTTCTATTGATAACTTGACTGAATAAGGAGAAGAACGATGGCAAATATTTCAGAAACCAGTATAAACCGGCCCGTACTCTCGACAGTGATGATGCTGGTCATCCTCCTGTTCGGCTTTATCGGTTACCGGTTCCTTGGCGTCCGGGAGTTCCCGAGCGTAGACCAGCCGATTATCTCGGTCAATGTATCTTATCCCGGAGCGAACGCAGACGTGATCATGAACCAGATCACCGAGCCGTTGGAGCAGAATATCAACGGTATCCCGGGTATCCGTTCATTGAGTAGCGTGAGTAGCCAAGGCAGCAGCCGCATCACGGTAGAGTTTGAGTTGTCCGTGGATATGGAAACGGCGGCGAACGATGTACGTGATAAGGTATCTCGTGCCCAACGCTACCTTCCCCGCGACTGCGACCCACCTACGGTATCGAAAGCGGACGCCGACGCCTCCCCGATCATGCAGATCGCCATCCGAAGTAACAAACGCTCGTTGATGGAGTTGAGCGAGATCGCCGAGCTAACGGTGAAAGAGCGTTTGCAGACCATCGAGAACGTGAGTGGCGTGGATATCTGGGGACAAAAACGATATTCCATGCGCCTATGGCTGGACCCGATCAAGATGGCAGGTTACGGAGTGACCCCGATGGACGTGAAAAACGCTGTCGATAACGAGAACGTGGAACTTCCCTCCGGTAGTATCGAGGGTAATACGATCTCCTTATCTATCCGTACCTTAGGATTGATGCATACCGCCAAGGAGTTCAACGATTTAATCATCAAGGAAGACAACAACAATATCGTACGCTTCAGCGATGTCGGACGTGCGGAGGTAGCTCCCGAGGACTTGCGGAGCTTACTGAAGAAGAACGGCGAGCCAATGGTTATGACCGTTATCATCCCCCAACCGGGAGCCAACCATATCGAGATCGCCGACGAAGCCTACAAGCGTATCGAGCAATTACAAAAAGACCTGCCGGAAGATGTCACGATCGAGATGATGTATGACAACACCCGCTTTATCCGGGCCTCTATCGGCGAGGTACAACAGACGATCTACGAGGCTTTCCTCTTGGTCGTATTGATTATCTTCTTGTTCCTCCGCGACTGGCGGGTCACGCTGGTTCCTGTCGTCGTTATCCCCGTATCGTTGGTAGGAGCTTTCTTCGTGATGTATATCTCCGGATTCTCCGTCAACGTATTGACGATGTTGGCGGTCGTGCTCTCGGTCGGTCTGGTGGTAGACGACGCGATCGTGGTGGCGGAGAATATATATGTACGCATCGAGCAAGGCATGTCACCGAAAGAGGCGGGTATCGAAGGATCGAAAGAGATCTTCTTCGCCGTGGTATCTACCACGATCACCCTGATCTCCGTATTCTTGCCGATCGTGTTTATGGAAGGTATGACGGGGCGCTTATTCAAGGAGTTCAGTATCGTGATCGCCGGTTCGGTCGCTATCTCCTCGTTCGTGGCCCTTACGTTTACACCGATGTTGGCTACCAAGCTATTGAAGAGGAGAGAGAAGAAAAACTGGTTCTATCGGAAGACCGAGCCGTTCTTCGAGGGATTGAACACGATCTACGCCAAGTCGTTGAACGCATTCTTGAACCATAAGATATGGTCGATCCCTATCGTTATCCTTCTTTTCGGATCGATCGGGTACTTCTGGAAGAACATTCGTTCCGAGTTATCGCCTTTGGAGGACCGTTCCATGATCTCCGTGAATATGCGCGGGCCGGAAGGGGCTACCTTCGAGTTTATCCGCGACTACGCGGACCGTATCGAGCAAATAGCCGACTCCATCGCTCCCGAGAAGCAATCCATCATGACCCGCTCGTGGGAAGGAGGAGGTTCGCTAAACCTCATATTAAGCGATATCAAGGAACGGGAACGCTCGCAAATGGAGATCGCCGAGACCTTGTCGAAAGAAGTCCGCAAAGAGACCTTGGCCCGCGCCTTCGTACAACAGCAATCCACCTTCGGCGGACGCCGGGGCGGTATGCCTATCCAATACGTATTGCAGGCCCCGACCTTGGATAAACTGCAAGAGTTCCTGCCCACGTTTATGCAAAAGGTGAACGAGAGCCCGGTCTTCCAGATGGCGGACGTGAACTTGCGCTTCACCAAGCCGGAGGCACGTATCGAGATCGACCGGGATAAGGCTTCCTTATTGGGCGTCAGCACCCGCAACATCGCCCAGACCTTGCAATATGCGTTGAGCGGACAGCGTATGGGCTACTTCTATATGAATGGTAAGCAATACCAGATATTGGGCGAGATCAACCGCCAGCAACGAAATACCCCTGTCGATTTAAAATCGATCTATGTACGTAGTAACAATGGGGAAATGATCCAGTTGGATAACTTGGTTAAGGTTACGGAAAACGTGGCGCCGCCCCAATTGTATCGCTATAACCGTTTCGTATCAGCGACGGTTTCCAGTGGATTGAATAAAGGATACACGATCGGCGATGGCCTGGACGAGATGGACCGTATCGCCTCGGAGGTGCTGGATGGTAGCTTCCGCACCGCTCTTTCCGGCGAGTCGAAAGAGTTCCGTGAGAGTTCTTCCAGTTTGATGTTCGCCATGATCTTGGCCTTGCTGATGATTTATTTGGTGTTGGCCGCCCAGTTCGAGAGTTTCAAGGATCCGTTGGTAGTGATGTTCACCGTACCTTTGGCTATCGCCGGTGCGCTGATGTTCATGAGCTATTCGGGTATCACGATGAATATATTCAGCCAGATCGGTATCATTATGTTGATTGGTTTGGTGGCGAAGAACGGTATCTTGATCGTAGAGTTCGCCAATCAGCGGCAAGAGTCGGGACTTAGTTTGCCGGAAGCGATCCGCTCGTCCGCGACCCAGCGTCTGCGCCCGATCTTGATGACTAGCGTATCCACCATCCTCGGTTTGGTGCCATTGGTATACGCTACGGGCGAGGGTGCCCAAGGGCGTATCGCCATGGGTGTAGCGGTAGTAGGCGGAATGTTGGTATCGACCTTCTTGACCCTGTTTATCGTACCGGCCATGTATTCGTTTATATCCACCAACCGAAAAAAGAACATTACTGAATAATAAATAAACACATGAATAAGTACCTATATACATTACTATTGGCCTTCTCTTCCCTCTTTATGGCGGAGGCGCAGCAACTATTCGATCTGAAACGGTGTATCGAAACCGGATTAGAGCAGAACTACTCCATCCGTATCATTCGTAACGAGCAACAGATCAGCGACAATAACGCCACCCCGGGAAACGCCGGTTATCTGCCTACCGTAGATATGAGCGGTGGATTCAGCGGAAATATCAATAACAACCGTAACAGCCTGCAAGACGGATCGATCGAGAAGGCGAATGGTATAAACAGCGAGACGGGCAACGTCGGACTAAACGTTAACTGGACGGTTTTCGACGGTTTCGGTATCCAAGCCGAATACTCTCGCTTGAAAGAATTACAGCGAATGGGGGAATTGAACACCCGCATGACCATCGAGGATTTCGTAGCCAACCTTTCCAGCGAGTACTACAACCTGATCCGGCAGAAAATCCGTTTGCGTAACCTCCGTTCCACCTTGGATCTTTCCAAGGAGCGTTTACGGATCGTGGAAGAACGGTATTATATCGGCTCCATGTCCCGTCTGGACTTGCAACAGGCTCAAGTGGACTTCAACTCGGATAGCTCCAAGGTATTAAACCAATTGGAGGTCGTGCATACCTCCCGTATCCGCCTGAACGAGTTAATGGCATTAAATAATGTGGAGGAGGAAATCCAGATCAAGGACTCCTTGATCTACCCGAACCCGTTCCTCGACGAGGTAGATCTATGGAAGAATACCCTCGAAGCCAACGCCTCGCTCCTGATCGCCCAAAAGAACCAGACGTTGTCTCAGCTTGATTATAAAAAGGTAAAAAGCCGCTATTATCCCTATGTCAAGCTAAACGCAGGCTACGGCTACACGGCAAACTGGACGGAAGTAGGCAATTACGACCTCCAACAACGGCTGGGGCTTAATTACGGCGTGACCATCGGTATGAGCCTCTTCGACGGTTTCAACCGGAAACGTGAGCAACGCAACGCCCGCATCCAAATCGAGAACCAGCAATTGCGCATCCAAGAACTGGAACTTGCCCTGCGTGCGGACATGAGCAACTTCTGGATGGCCTATAAAAACAACCTCGACCTATGGAGCCTAGAGAAAGAGAACCTCGTAGCCGCCCAAGAGAACTACCGGATTGCCATCGACCGCTATAAACTCGGCGAGTTGTCTGGTATCGAATTGCGTGAGGCACAAAACAGTCTGCTGGAAGCGGAGGAGCGTCTTTCCGTGGCGGAATACTCCACCAAGATCTGTGAGATCTCGCTGCTTCAGTTAAGCGGACAGATATTAACCTATATCCGCCCCGAGCCGGAGAAAGCCAGTTTCTAGGATAAAGGCCAATGCCACGCCTATGGCACGACTGTGCCACTGCGATGGCACGCTGGTGCCACCGTTATGGCACGGGTGTGCCATCCGCATGGCACAAGTCATTATAACCCCGTTTAATGACTAGAGGCTTATGCTAATTGCGTTTTTTTATGTAAGTTCGCGGTAAATGGCAAGGTCTCATTGCCCAATGACAAAAAGAAATGCAAATACTACCAAAGGTTAATACATTACGAAAAGGATCGCTCTTGTACCGCAGCATCCGTTACCGTAAAGGATTCGGAGTACATTCGCCTTTCGTTTTTAACCTCATCACGAAGGTCATCGAGGAAAAATGCTCTTATTATAGTTTCTATGATATAGAGCTTTTACGTAAGCAGTTATTATTCAAGGAAGGAGAGATCACCTATCCAGACCGGCAGAACAAAGGGAAACGAAAGACCCGTTCCATCAGCGAGATCGTAAAACGGGAATCCATCCGGCCCAAGCATGGCGCCTTATTATTCCGTTTGGCAAACTATTTCAAGTCCAAGAATATCCTCCAGATAGGAACCACGATGGGGTTGTCTACCTTATATCTAACCTCCTATGCCACGGGATTGAGATGTATCGCCTTGGAAAATGTACCGGAATTCGCCACGATCGCCCGTCAAGCATTCGCTAAAGAGGGACGTAATCCCATCGATTTGCGTATCGGTAATTATAAGGACTTGCTTCCCCAAGCCTTAAATGACATAAATAGCTTAGATTTTGTTTTTTTCAACACTTTATATGAACAACATAACAACCTCTGGCTGTTTAATGAATGTATGAGATATGCGCACAACGACACGGTATTCGTTTTTGAGGGAATCAAGGCGAGCCGTAAGATGCGTGAACTTTGGGAAGAGATCTGCGCATGTCCGGAAGTGACGGTCACCTTAGATCTTTACTCGCTAGGGATTGTCTTGTTCAACAAGAAATTGCACAAACGAGATTATATTGTTTATTTTTAGGATTCAAAACAAGTCAGATATGAAGAAGAGTATTATCTATACCAGAACAGGCGATAAAGGAACCACTTCACTGGTAGGTGGACAACGCGTGTCGAAAGCGCACGATCGGATCGAGAGCTATGGCACCGTAGATGAGCTGAACTCCTTTATCGGATTATTAATCACGGCCTTGAATGATGAGAAAGATACTGATTTCTTATCATTCATCCAGCATAAGCTATTCACGATCGGTTCTTACCTAGCCACGGATCAAGCGACCACGGAATTGAAAATCGAGAGCAAGGTAACGCCCGAGAGCATCGAGCGTATCGAGCGGGAGATAGACCGTCTGGATAACGAGCTGCCGAAAATGCATGCGTTCATCCTACCGGGAGGATGCCGCTCGGCCGCCCTCGCACACGTTTGCCGCACCGTTTGCCGTCGTGCCGAGCGACAAATCTATCGCTTGGCCGAGAATTGCCCCGTTGAGGAGCCTGTATTGATATTTATGAACCGTTTATCGGATTATTTCTTCGTTCTGGCACGAAAAGAATGCATAAATAATAACGGTAAAGAAATTATTTGGGATTATACTTGCGTATAATAAATAAAGTCATATTTTCGCGGAAAAATAGAGAACCAAATCGCTTCGGCGGTTATTAATACTTGACAGCTATGTATTGGACATTAGAGTTAGCTTCAAAATTGGAAGACGCACCCTGGCCTGCGACTAAGGATGAACTTATTGACTATGCACAACGTTCTGGTGCGCCATTAGAAGTGATTGAGAATTTGCAGGAAATGGAAGATGAAGGCGAGATTTACGAATGCATGGAAGACATCTGGCCGGATTATCCAAGTAAAGAAGACTTCTTCTTCAACGAGGAAGAATACTAGTTCAATTGAGAATTGAAAATTGAAAATTAAGAAATAGAAGAACGAGGTGGCGGACGATCGAGTTCCCCTGCCTCGTTGTTTTTTTGTGAAAATACAATTTATCCGGATTTGCTGCGTTTGTAGTTACAACGTGAAGTGAATGTTTAAATGAGAAGACGTCTTCTTTCGATCTTGATCCTTTTGTGTACTTGTGCGGGAATCGTACGGGCGCAATATGATGCACGCTTAAGTCAATACTTCATGGCGAAACCGTATTATAACCCGGCCGTGGCCGGAGCTACGGAGGACTTGAATATATTGGCTCTCGCCCGCTTGGAAATGATCGGCGTACATGGGGCACCCAAGTCGTTCTTCATTACCGCGGATATGCCACTCACTTTAGGCAAGACGAATCACGGTGTCGGATTGGTTGTATTTACCGAGGCAATCGGGCTTTTCCAGAATACGCATGTAGGGGCGCAATACGCCTATAAGTATAAATTATTCGGGGGAGTCTTGAGCGGCGGTCTGCAAATCGGCTTAGTCAACCAATCGTTCGACGGAACCAAGGTGATAAAGGTTGAGTCCGAATACCATCAAGAGACCGACGCCGCCATTCCTGTAGAGCAGGTCAGCGGCATGGGGTTGGATATGAACTTCGGTATTTACTATACCCATAAACGGTTTTACGCCGGGTTTGGCATGACGCATATCACCCAACCGGAGCTTCAACTGGACGAGAACGCCTATACCTATATAGGTCGTTCACTTAATTTAATGGGTGGATACAATATTCAATTAAAGAATCCGTTGATAGAATTACAGCCCTCGGTGTTCTTGCTGACAGACATGCAAAGTTTTCATGCGGATATTACCGCTAGGCTGGAATATAATAAGATGTTTAATGGTGGTTTTTCCTATCGGGTGAATGAATCGGTGGGCATCATGTTCGGCGTAAAGCTAGGTCGTTTCCATGCGGGTTACGCCTTTGATTTCCCGACCACGGCCCTAGGCCGGGCAAGTAGCGGTAGCCACGAGCTATGTGTCAAGTATGCCTTAAAGCTGAACAAGACGAAGACAGGGAAAAATAGACATAAAAGTGTACGTATATTATAGTATATGAAAAAAGTATTATTAGTACTTGTAACGGTAGCCTTGCTTACCTCCTGCGGTAAATCTCTCCGGAGTGCCGGCGGTGAGGTGACAGGTGTCAGATCGGTAGCGTTCAATGAACCAGCGCCGTATGGAATGGTCTTGGTTAAAAGAGGTTCGTTCGAGATGGGTCCCGCCGACAAGGATTCCTTGTGGGGAATCATGCCGGAGACGAAAGGGGTCTCTTTCGACGCGTTCTGGATGGATCAGACAGAGGTAACGAACGCCAAATATCGCCAGTTCGTTTATTATGTGAGAGACTCTATTATCCGTGAACGCTTGGCGGACCCGGCTTATGGAGGCAACGATCTGTTCAAGATCACGGAAGACCGTTACGGGGAGCCTGTCACTCCGCATTTGGACTGGAACCGTCCGATTCCTTGGAGACGGGCGAACGAGGATGAGCAACGTGCGATAGAAAGTGTCTATTACACGAATCCCGTTACCGGAGAGAAAGGTTTGGACCCTAAACAAATGATCTATAAATACGAGTGGTACGACTATACCGCCGCCGCCCTCCGCAAGAATCAATTGAACCCGGCGGACCGGGTTCGTAATACGGATATTCAGGTAGATCCGAACGAGGTAGTCATGATCTCCAAGGACACCGCTTACATCGATGATGAAGGACGTGTAATCAACGAGACGATCACCCGCCCGTTAAGCAGCGAATGGGATTTCTTGAATACCCGTATCGTCAATATCTACCCGGACGAGAATTGCTGGGTGAACGATTTCAAGAATGCGTACAACGAGCCATATACCCGTATGTATTTCTCTCATCCGGGTTACGATGATTATCCCGTAGTCGGTGTTTCTTGGGAACAAGCGACTGCCTTCTGCGTATGGCGTACGAATTTATACAAAGAATCCTTGAGCTTGCCACCGGGACAATTGGTAGAGCCATTCCGTCTTCCGTCCGAAGGAGAATGGGAATATGCCGCCCGTACAGGTAAGAACGAGAATAAGTTCCCTTGGTCTACCGACGAGCTTCAAGACAGCAAAGGCTGTTTCTTGGGTAACTTCAAGCCGGGTAAAGGTAATTATACGGAGGATGGCCATTTGATTACGTCTCGTGTAGGCTCTTTCGCCCCGAATGAGTGCGGGTTATACGATATGGCAGGAAACGTGGCGGAATGGACCTCAACGTCTTACTCCGAGTCTGGCCCGAGCCAAATGAGCGACATGAACCCGGATCTGCGTTACAACGCCGCCAAGAACGATCCCTACGCCATGAAAAAGAAAGTAGTGCGAGGAGGTTCTTGGAAAGATGTCTCACAATTTATCCGTTCGGACATGCGTACTTTCGAGTTCCAGAACGAGAGCCGTTCTTACATCGGTTTCCGTTGCGCACGTACCCAAATAGGATTCTCTCGCTCCAAGGGAAAGAAATAAGCGGGAATTATAAATTTAAAGTTTTGAATCATTTAAGACAATAATACGACGATGGGAAAATATAGAAGATATAAAAACAGACTGGAGATGTTCCTCTCCAGCGAAAGAGGAAAACGAGTATTGAACTTCCTGTATAGTTGGGGTGCGTCCATCGTAATCCTCGGTGCGTTATTTAAGTTATTACATATACCATACGCTAACCAAATCCTGTTCGTGGCGATGATCACCGAGTCTATCGTATTCTTTATCTCGGCGTTCGAGCATCCGAACAAGGAGTATCATTGGGAAGATGTTTTCCCCGTATTGAAATCAAAGAACCCGATGGATCGTCCGGATTTCACCGGTACGCCGATCTCAACCATGATCAATTCTACGGATAATGTAGAAGACGATGAGATAGCCGGGGGAATAAATATCGGTTCGGCAGCGTCTAAGGCGAACGCGCAAAGAGGTGGTTCCTTGAATATCGCAGGTAATCTGGACGTGACGGAAGAAGATACCAAGAACTTATCCGAGAGCATCAAGAAATTAAGCGGAGCGGCCGAGCAAATTTCCAAGATGGCGGAATTGACGGAAGCTACCCAAAAATATCTGGAGCAATTATCTGGCATGTCTGAGAACATGGAGCGTTTCAGCCAAGTGACTAATTCGCTTACGAACGTATCCGATACACTGTTGAACTCTTATAAGAGTATCACGGATAATTCCGATGGCATCAACCAAAACTCCCGTGGTTACGTACACCAGATGGAACAATTGAACCGTAATGTATCCGGATTGAATACCATCTATGAGATCCAGTTGAAGAGTATCAGTTCGCAGATCGAATCTATCGAACACATCAATAGTGGCTTGAATCGTATCCGTGAGATGTATGACGGATCGGTGGTAGATAGTTCCGTATTCCGTAACGAGACGGAAAAGATGACTCGCCAACTGGCCGAATTGAACCAAGTATACAGTCGTTTATTGCAAGCGATGACCGTGAATATGGGCTACCAACAACCGGCGCAGCCGCAACAACAACCTCAACAACCGATGTATCAGCAGCCACAACAGCCCGGTTACCAACAGCAATATCAGCAACCCTATGGTTACCAACAGCAACAACAGGCTCCGTATACAAACAACCCAATGAAGTAAAGAAATATGGCAGGAATATCAAATAATCCCAATTCTCCCCGTCAGCGGATGATCAACCTGATGTATCTGGTGTTCATCGCCATGATGGCACTGAACGTGTCGTCGGAGGTGCTGGATGGTTTTGAGTTGGTGGAAGGTAGCTTGCGAACCTCTATCGATAACTCCTCCCGCCGAAACAAGATTGTAGCGGACGAGATGGAAGCTTATTACCAAGAGAATCCCCAGAAAGTGGGTGAGTGGGCATTGAAGGCCCGTGAGGTGAAAAGAGCCTCAGATAGCCTCTATACGTATATACAAGATTTAAAGATCCGTATCGCTAAGGTAGCTGATGGCGAGAATGCCAACGTAAACAGCATCGAGCATAAGGATGATTTGGAAGCCGCCTCCCGTGTAATGCTCTCTCCTGTAAGCGGAGAAGGTAAAAAGCTGAGAGCGGAAATTGATAAGTACCGTATCTGGATGGGCGGCTTTATCGAAGATTCGGCGAAGACTGCCGTATTGGAGGCGAACCTAAGCACGACTCCCCCTCATAAAGCGGGGATCAATACCCGTACTTGGGAAGAGGCTTTGTTCGAGAATATGCCGGTAGCGGCGGCTGTTACCCTGTTAACAAAAATGCAAAGTGACGTTCGCTACGCCGAAGGTGAGGTCTTATCGAACTTATTGAATAGCGTAGACGTTGGCGATTACCGCGTGAACCAGATCACGGCGCAAGTAATACCGGAAAGCCAGATCGTAATGCGAGGAAGCCAGTACAAGGCGAATATCGTATTATCGGCGGTAGACTCTACGAAACGTCCTACGATCTATGTAAACGGAAAAGAATTACCTTACGAGAATAAAGGAGTCTTCACGGTGAATACCGGAGCTGCCGGGACATTCCCGATCAAAGGTTATATCGAGATGCCGAATAGCGACGGCAGCATCATGCGCCGGGATTTCGAGAGCGAGTATTTCGTGACCGAGCCGACAGCTACCGTGGCACCGACATTGATGAACGTATTATATGCCGGTATCGCCAACCCGATGCGTATCGCCGTCCCGGGTGTACCGAGCGGTAATGTGACAGCTACCATGACGAACGGCACATTAACCCGCAGCAAGGATGGTTGGGAAGCCCGCCCGTCTAAAGTAGGGACGGAAGCCGTGATCACGGTCAACGCTCGCATGGCGGATGGCCGGAACATAGAGATGGCAAAGACTACCTTCCGCGTGCGTGCCCTCCCCGATCCCCTACCTTATATCGAGTATAAGGATCAAAACGGTAACGTCCGTAAGTTCAAGGGAGGTATGATCGCCAAACGTAGTTTGGTAGAGGCTGACGGTATTCTGGCCGCTATCGACGATGATTTGCTAAATGTAAAATATACGGTATTACGTTTTGAGCTGACTTTCTTCGACTCCATGGGTAACGCTATCCCGGAAGTGGCCGAAGGAACCAACTTCTCGCAACGTCAGAAAAACTATATCCGCAATTTAAGTAAGGGTAAACGTTTTTATATCACCCGTGTAGTTGCGAAAGGTCCGGACGGTATCGAACGTACCATACCGACTATCGAAGTAATCGTAAATTAAGATTCGCAGTATGAAACATCTGTATTACATAGCCGCTTTGGCCGCCACTTTTTTAACAGCGATGCCTCTTCATGCGCAAGAAGAAGTTGAGAACGAAGCTACGCAGCAACAACAAACGCGTCGCCGTTCGCCTCAAGCCAGCCGTGGGGAAAGAAACGATAAGAAAGATACCGGTTTACCCGAACTGACCGTACGGGCCCAAGATATGAACGAGCGTTTGACGCAAGAGATCGGGAACGCTCGCTGGATGCGTATTATCTACCGGCAGGTGGACTTGATGAAAGAGCAGAACGCTCCGCTTTATTACCCGACCCGCCCGATGAACGGACAGATGAATCTTTTCTCCGTAATCTTCCAGCTTTTAGGTGAGAACAAGATCAAGGCTTATGAGTATCTGGACGGATACGAGGAATTTGACGAAGCCCATTTGATCAACTTCAAGGATTTGCTGGATCGCTTCTACATCCTTTATGAGGAGATACCGGGGAGAGCGGGTGAGGAACCGACTTTCGTAATCAATGAAAGCGATATACCTGCAGCCGACGTGCGGTCTTACTATGTAAAAGAAGCATGGTATTTCGACCAGAATAATTCCGCTTTTGATGTCAAGATATTGGCGATTTGCCCGATCCTTACCTCTACAGGTGATATGGGAGAGACAACCATGCCTATGTTCTGGCTGCCTTACGAGAACATACGTCCGTATATCAGCAATTCATACATCATGACGTCTAATATGAATAACGCCATGACTTTTACGATGGATGACTATTTCCGTCGCCGGATGTTCGAGGGGGATATCATCAAGACCCAAAACTTGATGAATCTGCCATTGCAGGCGTATTGCCCGACACCGGATTCCTTAAAGAACGAGCAAGCTCGTATCGAAGGTCAATTAACCAGCTTTGAGAAATCACTCTGGTATCAACCGGATACGACTCAAGTAGCGGTAGACAGCAAAGCCGCGAAGAAAGCAGCCAAGAGAAGTGCCCGGAAAGACAAAGGCTCCACCAAGGAGGCCGCTCCAGAGAAAGCTGCTAAAGTAAAAGCGCCGAAAGCAGAGAAATCTGCCCCTGTGCGCAGTGTACGACGCAGAAGATAAAAAGAAGCACATATGCCTGTCATAGAGTAGAATCTATGATAGCTAAGAGAGCCTAATCTATGATAGGAAAGAGAACCTCGTCTCTGCCTTGCCATAGATTAGGCTCTCTTACATATTTCTACTTAGAACCTACCCATGTCCATTTATGCCAAATACCTTCCAACGGCCCATGTTTATGTCTTTCTGCCCACCATTTACAGAAGCGTACTTGCAAGAAGAAAAAGACGATACCGATGAACATACTGACCGTATAACCGCAGTAAGGAGCCAAATTCAAGCCGATCGGGAAATAGATCAACGCACCGAAAAAGGATTGCGACACGTAATTCGTCAAACTCATCTTCCCATACGAGCGCAAGACGGAAGTGAAACGCCTAAAGCCCTCCCATTGGTACAGTAACACGAAAGAGGAGACCAATACAAACGTGAAAGCGAATTTCTGCCACATATCAAGGACGACCCCGGCTGTCTGACGCACGATAGCGCTATCCGCCGTATCCATCAACAATACTTTCAGTTGGTATAAAGGACCGAAAGCAATTGCGGTAATTATCAAAGTCTTTATCCAAAAACGGGAATTCTCCTCCGAGGAGATAAATAGCTTCCTGCGCCCGATCAACATTCCCAGCATAAACAACCCGCAGGTCTGTACATACCGGCCGGCACCAACAGCCCAGAGCAAACTAGCCTTTTGTCCTAACGTCACGTTCTGCCACATGAAATTCCATAAATCCCCCCGCTTGGTATGCTCCGCCATCTCTGAGTACATCTCCCCTACTCCTAAATTGGGTAATTGGTAATCCGGATTAAACAGGCTAGCGATATAATGATACCACTCCACCGGCTGCAATAAAAAGATAATAGCCGTTATCAAGACAGCCTTATCGCTCCATTTACGCACGATAAACAAAACAACGCCCACGATCGCATACAGCAGCAAAACATCGCCTGCCGGATAAAAAGCGGCGTTCAACGTAGCGAAGATCGTCAACAGCAGTAATCTCCAAAGGAAGCGGTAACCGAAGTCTTTTCCCTTCGCCTGCTGGTTCGAATACTGTATATAAAAGGTAAAACCAAATAACAAGGCAAAGATAGAATACGATTTCCCGGCAAACAAAGCGAATACCACCGTAAACACGCCTTCATTCAATACGTTCAACCATCCCGGCAGCGTAGCCGGGTCCGGATAGACCGGATAGATAAAATGTTCCACATTATGCACTAATAAGATTGCCAAGACAGCGAATCCACGTAGCGCATCCACCACCTCTACACGAGGTGACTTAGAGATTGTTGTTTGTTGCATACTATTTATTTGCTATTTGTTGTTTCTGTTAACCATGCTACCTTTTGATTGGACTCATGCGGTTGGCCGATAATATCCGCATAAAGTTCCGGACGACGGGCATTTCGGTAACGATATCCTCCAGCCTGTCTCAATTTCTCAGGGATAGCCGTAGCGATCACGAAATCATCACCCAGTTTACGGCATTCCGCCACGATATCGCCGAAAGGATCCAGAATCATCGAGCAACCGTTCTTGATCTCATTATAATCACGCCCGATCGGATTGGAGAATACCACATATACCGCATTGTCGTACGCCCTAGCGGGAAGCCATTTCATAAGCCAAGCACGTCCCTTCAGGCCATCGAACTCCTGTCGCAAGGAAGTCGGGTCGTTTGCCCGGTTCTCCCATAACATAGGATTTATCAAACCAGCCCCGGGGCGAGGGGAAGGGGTACACATCGTCACGTGAGGCATGAAAATGATATCCGCCCCTAATAAGGCCGTGGCACGGACATTCTCTATGATATTATTATCGTAGCAAATCAATATGCCACATTTCCATCCCTTGATCTCAAAAACCACATATTGATCGCCCGGCAAGATATTCGGATTAATAAACGGATGTAGCTTGCGGTACTTTGCCTTCAAGCCATTGCCATCCACGCAAACTTGCGCTTTATAGATACGATCCCCATGCCGCTCAAAGAATCCGGCCAGTAGCGTGACGCCAAACTCTTTGGCGATGGCGATCAAGGCTTGCGTACTCTCCCCCGTGGGGATCGGTTCGGCAATAGCCAACAATTCCTCGCGAGACAAGTCCTTGGCAAACGTATATCCACAAACCGAGCATTCGTGAAAAGCCACTACATCCGCTCCCTCTACCGACGCTTTCCGGCACATCTCCCGGATGATAGAAAGATTATACACTTTATCGTTATCCCGTGTCTCGAACTGCACGGTAGCAATTTTTAATGGTTCCATGATATTTTGATTTAATTGGTTTATATATTTTTCGACTAGATTCGCAAAGATAACAATAATATACTACTTTTGCGGGATAACTTTTTCTACCGATCATGAATATCAGACGAACACGACAAGAAGATCTGGCCGAGGTAATGGCTATGTACGATTATGCACGCAGATTCATGCAAGAGCATGGCAACGGCAATCAATGGATCAATGGATATCCTTCCGAGGAATTGATCTCCAACGAGATCAAGGCCAGCCATAGTTTCGTATGCGAAAATGAGCAGGGCGAGTTAGTGGGGACCTTTTGTTACATCGAGGGAATCGACCCTACTTACCTAAAGATCTATGAAGGCGAATGGCTGAACGATGAACCTTATGCCGTGATCCATCGCATGGCCTCCAACGGTAAGCAAAAGGGGATCTCGACCGAATGTCTAAAATGGGCATTCGCTCATTGCGATAATATCCGTATCGATACACACCGGGATAATATTGTCATGCAAAACTTATTGAAAAAGCATGGCTTCAAGCAATGCGGTATCATTTACATCGCGAATGGTACGGAACGCATCGCTTTCCACAAAATAGTAAACCCAACAAATAAAGAATCATGAAGCATCCTATTGACCTAGAGCATTGGAACCGGAAAGAACATTTCCTGTTTTTCGGTTCTATGGACGACCCTTTCTTTGGACTGACCACCCAGATAGACGTGACCTCCATCTATAAAGAGGCGAAAGCGGATCATGCCTCTTTTTTCCTCTACTCCTTACATAAGATTATGACAGCCGTTAATGAGGTGGAAGAGTTCCGGTACCGGATCATCGACAACATCCCTGTCTGCTTCGACCGAATCCACGTGGGAACAACGATTGGGCGAGAAGACGGAACATTCGGCTTCGGCTTCTTCGAATATACACCGGACAGGCAACTGTTCCTTCAAAACGCACAGAAAGAGATCGAACGTGTGCAAGCTCTCACAGGCCTTTGCAAAGATAGGGAATCTGACCGGCAAGACCTAGTCCGTTTCTCCCCGGTCCCATGGATCGCCTTCACGGAGATGAAACACGCTTCCTCTTTCCGTACAGGCGATTCCGCTACCCGCATCTCCACCGGAAAGCTGATCGAGCAGAACGGACATCGGATGCTCCCTATCTCCGTAACGGCTCATCATGGCTTGATGGACGGCAGACATGTGTCTATCCTCTTAGATCGTATAGCGGATAAAGATTGATAAAACAGCGAGACACCCCCGACAGTCAGCCCAGTACTCCCGGCGGGAGTACTCCAGTACCACGTAGGAAGTACTTCGGTACTTTCATCAAAGTATTCCAGTACTCCTTACGAAGTACTGGGGCAAGTCTATAGGCTATCCAATCGGGCTTATTTACGTACCCGCAAGAAACGTTTGGTCAGGTACCTGCGGACAGGCTCGTCGTATATCCTCAAACTGATATAAGCCAGCGCAATACTTCCGAGAACCAAGGCCAATGCCTCCGGCCATGCCTCGGCAAATGTAAGGTTCTCCTTCTTCACCCACCCAAAATACAAGTATATAAGAGGGTAATGTACCATATACAAAGGATAAGAGATATCTCCCAAGAATTTACAAATACGGGCGGAATGCTTATCGGTTGTCTTCCCGGAAGCCCCCAGATAAACAAGCATAGGGAATATCAGGATCGCGCATACGGAATCATAGATACCGTTCATCCATAAGGTCTCACCATTACCGACATAGGGCATGGAGAGTAAAACGACGATCGCCAGGCTACAGATCCAAAAAGCACCTTTGACATGAATGGGCTTAAAAACGCGCGACATCAACAATCCCATCGAGAAAGAAAATAACACTCGTAAAAAGCCACCGATCAAATTGTACTCTTCCATCGTCCACCCCACACCTAGGTGCCCCGCACCGGAAAAATTGAATATAGCGAACGAAGCCAATCCGATTCCCGCCAAGACAATAAGTGCCGTAAGCGCCTTCGTTGACATCCGACGAATAAACAAAGCATACATAATATTTCCGATATACTCGAAGAACAAAGACCAACTAGGACCATTCAAAGGAAACATCTCACCATTTCCACGGATCTCAGGCCCGGAACCGGGTACAGCCGGTATCAAAAAAAGGTTGATAAGCAAAGCTAGCATCACCATGGATATAGAGACATGCGTACCATCCCACTTCTCACACCCTTGTATATAAAACGCGATAACTCCCAAAACGGCTCCAAGGACAACCATCGGATGCAAACGGATCAATCGACGTTTGATAAAATCCTTTGTTGTCATGGTTTTCCACCGGTCGTCATAAGCATAACCAATCACGAACCCGGACAGGATAAAGAAGAAATCAACGGCTAAATAACCGTGATTAAATTGTTGATCAATGGGACTCGTAGCAAAGGCTTCGAATACATGATAAAATATAACCATTAACGCTGCGACACCTCTCAATCCATCAAGAAGGTCATAATGAGGTTTTGTGTCCGCAAATGCGGCCGCTGAGATTTTTGAGTTTGACATTAATTGTTTGAGCTTATTTTTGATACTACTATTACTCCTAATTTCCGCAAAAATACAAAAAGGCCCCATCTTTCACGTTATTAGACAGTTCTTTTTTCATTAGTTACACATAAATAAGGTCGCAAAATACGAAGTCCCCAGCAAAGCTTACGCCTGCCGGAGACTTGTTTCTTTATCCGTACTCCATCCTCACGGAGGTACTTACGGACCTCTTAATTTATTACTTTAGTATTAATATTAATCCAACTCCCGCCTGTTCATCCGTCACGGATTACTTGGGATCGAAACCCTCACGGGAATTGTTGATTATCTTATTTCATTATTCCTTTATTGAATATCCTTATTTTACAGCTACTTTCACGGTCTCGTTACCTACCGTTACGAATACTACACCAGCAGGAGCGGCGATAGTAGCGTTGTCGGAAGTAAGAACTGTCTCAGCAACTGTCTGGCCTAATACAGTACGAACGTAAGCAGTCTCGCCTGCGGCACCTTGGATAGTTACGACACCGTTACCGGCTACAACTACGATAGAAGATTCTTTTGCGTCGATAGATTCGTTGGCTGTCGGAACCTCTGTGCCAAGCGTGAAGACCATTGCCTTTTCTGGATTTGTTGTTAAACCTAACATACCATTCAAAGCATATACATAAGCTGTCTTATAAACATCACCCTCTTTGACCTTTCTTTGAGAAGAAACGAAATATTCATCATCTCCCTCCGCAAGTGTGATATTAAACTTGAACGCATCCAATCGATCTGTTGATTTCACGCTCTTGTCATCGTTAAGCTCCTTAACAACCTTAACGGTCTCACCTTTCACGGTAGTAGTGATTGTATCAACCCCCGTAAGGATAGCCGGGCGGAAAATAACCTTCGTCTCAGACTTGCCTGAACCTTCCAAATAATATTTCTCGTCCGTATATTCCTGAGCAGAACCTTCCACGAAATAATGCAAAGAATCTGTCGGATTGAACATGAACATTCTTTCAGCCGGTTTTTCTTCACCTTCAGCCACCTCAATACCCTTAGAGATATAGAATGACGGAGTCTTAGCCTTGCTATCCGCTGTATCCAACCAGAAGATCATGCTTTCAGCGGACAAGATGCCCTCGTTGAAGCCATTCTTATTCAACTGATAATTGATAGAACCTAACATATTGTCGAAAGAAGCGTGACGAGGTTTAGCGGCCAATGACGGGTTGAACGGATTAGCGTCCAAAACCTCAACGTTAGCGTAAGTCTTATTAATATCATCAGCAGATTGGTAACGATTGGCCGCATAAGTAATAGCCATAGAAGTAGTATTTACGCTAGCCATTTTTGCACTACTACCAGTTGAGCCATCATAGCTAAGCTTACCGTCTGTTACAGCGCTCACCGCAACTAAAGAATAAGCGCCAGCGGCATTCTTAACAACAGCGAACTCTGTAGCGGCATCAGCAGCCTTATCTCTAGATGCGGCAGCGCCAAGATATTTAGCATCATCACCTTTGGCTTCCGTATAGCGTAAAACATAAGTCGGAACAACCAATGTATCGCCATCAGCCTTCATGACAACCTCTCCCTTATCATTCAAATAAGCGAAAGCATTTGTGCTTATCACATAATCCTCAACACCTTGCAGAGATTTAGTAGAATGATCTTTCGCTCCCTTTATTCTTTCCGGATAAAGAACAATTAAATTCTCCTCTTTGGTTGAAGCCTTCATTGTTTTAGTAGCATTGTCATCAATAGCGTAAAGAGCTTTCTCTCCAAATAACGCGTCCTTACCATTGAATGTCATCTTAAAGCCTTCTGCGATCTGAGTATCCGTGAATACCTTATATCCGTCCGTACGAGTCGTAGCGATCGTGTTGAACTTAACGGAAGTATTGTTTGCTAAAGCTAACGCTGTTGTTACACCCTTATTTGCGGCGATTGTTACATCAGTGCCGTTGTACTTAGCGTTAACTACCTTATAGCCACCTTCAGCGCCATTAGGTTGTAAACGTAATACTAAATCATCACCAGTCTCACGGTTTGTCAATGTAAATTCATATTTGCCGTTGAAGCCAGAAACGATCCATTGTGATACCGGCATAGTGAAATCTACGCGATTATAAGCGGCGACACTTAAGCTTGAACCATCAGCAGGATCTATTGTCAAATACTTATGGTACTCAGTTTGTGAATCAGCCTCATCATTCTCACTCTTGGTTGAGCTAGTGAAGTAGATATTAACCACATTCTCAATGTTCTTCTTCAACAATACTGAAGCGTCAAGGTAAGAGTTTTCACCTAGTTGAGGATGGATAGCGGAATATTTCGTTCCTGACATTAGAACAGAAGTAACATAAGTTTTCGTATCAGAAACAGATGGCTTAACAGCAGCTACGTAAACCTTCGTCGCGGCTGTTGTTTGATCTTTTTTCTTATAATCAACAGTCAACGTCAATTTACCATCCTCATTCAATACGTCTTTCGCCGTAATCGTAAAGTTTGCGTTAGAGCAAGAGTCAGCGTTGGCCGTAGCAACCGATCCCTTCATCCAATACAAAGCATATCCCTCATTGTCTTGCTTACCATTGATGTCATAACGATTAGAGGGATCTAAAGCTAAGAATGTAATTTCTTGAGCCGCTGTCAAGATTGCGTCATTATCTGGAGTCTCTGCATTTACCGCACTAACAAATGCCTTAACTTTCTTCGAATCACCTTTCACGAAATAAGTACCGGCAGCCAACTTATTCTCATCAGAAGGTTGAGTTGCCGCAACCTCATCCGTAAATGATACGGGAACAACCTTATCAAACAAATTTCCAACCAGTTCATTCGTTGTATAATCGAATGACAATGTTGTGCCATTTGAATTATAGTCATTCAAATAAGCGGCATCAATACCCTCTGAGCAAGAGAATGCTTTCAAGCCAGTCTTTACTTCTTTTGTAGGTACAGTTACTGTATACAAACCTGAGAATTTCAACTTGCCCTCTGATACAGCGAACTTAGCATTCAACTCAGAAAGATTCTTGTCGGTAGCGGCAGTCAACGCATTACCGTCTTTACCGGTAACTACTTGATAAGCCACACCACCAACATTAGCCCACAACTCAAAAGAGTTAGATGAATAATTACGGATAGTAAATACGACTCCTGTAGTTGCATTACCATCAGCATCACCAAAAGAAATAACCTTCTTTTTGTCCTTTGTCGTAAGAACATCTGTAACCTTCAACAATTCATTCTCAGACGCACCTAGATAAAAGCTCATTCCATTAGCAAGAGCCGTCTTATTCTCGCTATAGGAAATTACGGTCTTAGCCGTAAGATCAGTAGCGGCATACGCAGCATTAAAAGCAGGTCCACCTAGCAGTAAACCAGCTGTTAACAAGGTAAAAATCCTTTTGTTCATAAATTCA
>ENA-ORLY01001087-ORLY01001087.1-human-gut-metagenome-genome-assembly--contig:-NODE-1087-length-34485-cov-5.918246_pt1 | contig 34485 bp, 25 predicted proteins | sample MGYA00243071_ERZ508832 | MGnify/ENA primary metagenome ERZ508832 (study PRJEB26277, sample SAMN04329777) | human gut metagenome | biome: human-associated habitat | host: Homo sapiens | place: USA... | reverse complement strand
GCCGGGATCGGGCACTCGACGACCTCGGTGCCATGCTCCAGACGGCGTTTCAGGACCAGCGCACCCGCCTTGACCTCGACGATCTCCTCGGCATAGGTCACCTGCGGAAGACCGAGCTTCTCGGCGACCTGCGGACCCACCTGCGCCGTGTCGCCGTCGATGGCCTGACGGCCTGCGAAAATCACGTCGGGGGCGATCTTCTTCAGTGCGCACGAAAGGGCGTAGGAGGTGGCCAGCGTGTCCGAGCCGGCGAACTCGCGGCCCGAAAGCAGGTAGCCGCTGTCGGCCCCGCGGAACATCGCGTCGCGGATGATGTCGGCGGCGCGCTGCGGACCCATCGTAAGGATATGAACCGTGGAACCCGCCACACGGTCCTTGAGCCGCAGGGCGGCTTCGAGCGCATTGAGGTCCTCGGGATTGAAGATGGCCGGAAGCGCCGCGCGGTTGACCGTCCCTTCGGGAGTCATCGCGTCCTTGCCTACGTTGCGGGTATCGGGAACCTGCTTGGCCAAAACAAGAATTTTGAGGTTTTGTTGTTGCATATAAGTAAGTAATGGTTATATATTGAATCCTTTTCCTTCTTTCACCGCTGTTGTCGCGGCGTTCCGTCGCGTTCGCGAATCTGCCCCGCCCCAAGCCCTCCCGCGGGAGGGACTTACGGCGTAAAACACGCCCCGTTTCTGCTTGGGCGGCTCGGCAATCCGCAAGCGACTGCCCCCGCCTGTCGCCGCAGTTGTCGCGACGCGACCGGGTCGTCAACCGGGATTTCGGCCGAAACGCGGACGGGCGGAAATCACACAAAAACGCATCCCTAACCTGCCACTGGGCAGCCGGGATGCGCGGTTGCTTATCGGACGATCGTTTCGCCGCGGTCGGGGCCTACGGAGATGATCTTCACGGGGACGCCCGTCTGCCGCTCGATGAACTCCACGTAGCGTTTGAACGCCTCGGGGAACTCCTCGTAGCTGCCGTACCGGCGCAGGTCGCATTTCCAGCCCTCGAACTCGGTGTAGACCGGACGGAGGTCGCCGGTGATTTCGTAGGGGAACTCCGAGGTGGTGCGGCCGCCGATCTCGTAGGCCGTGGCCACGCGGATCGTGTCGAAATCGTTCATCACGTCGGATTTCATCATAATCAGCTGCGTCACGCCGTTGACCATGATCGAATATTTCAGAGCCACCATATCGAGCCATCCACAGCGGCGGCGGCGGCCCGTGACGGCGCCGAACTCGTGGCCGATGTCGCACAGCCGCTCGCCCGTCTCGTCGAACAGCTCCGTGGGGAACGGTCCGCTGCCCACGCGCGTGCAATAGGCCTTGAAAATGCCGAAGACCTCGCCGATGCGGTTCGGGGCGACGCCCAGTCCGGTGCAGACGCCCGCGCAGACGGTGTTCGACGAGGTGACGAACGGATAGGAACCGAAGTCCACGTCCAAAAGCGTTCCCTGCGCGCCTTCGGCCAGAACGGACTTGTCCTGCGAGAGGCAGTCGTTGACGAAATATTCGCTGTCGATGATGTGGAAGCGGCGGAGGTATTTGACCGCCTCGAACCACTGCTTCTCCAGCTCGGCAATGTCGTATTGATAGTCGAGACTCTTCAGAATCTTCTCGTGGCGCGCCTTGGCCGCAGCGTAGATGCTTTCGAAATCGGGACTCAACAGATCCCCTACGCGCATGCCGTTGCGGCTTACCTTGTCGGTATAGGTGGGACCGATGCCCTTGCCCGTCGTGCCGATCTTGGCGCTGCCCTTGGCCGCCTCGTACGCGGCGTCGAGCATGCGGTGCGTGGGCAGAATCAGGTGGGCCTTCTTCGAAATGCAGAGCTGTTTGGTCAGGTCATGGCCGCTGGCAGCCAACGCTTCGGCCTCCTCGCGGAAAAGCACCGCGTCGATCACCACGCCGTTGCCGATGATGTTGGTCTTGCCGCCCTGGAAAATGCCCGAAGGAATCGAGCGGAGCACGTATTTCTCGCCGTTGAATTCCAACGTGTGACCGGCATTGGGACCGCCCTGGAAGCGGGCCACCACCTCGTAACGAGGCGTCAGCACGTCCACAACCTTCCCTTTGCCCTCGTCACCCCATTGCAGGCCGAGGATAACGTCAACTTTTTTCATTGTATCCGGTTCTGTTTTATGTTTGCAAAAGACATTTTTTGCATCCAAAGGTACGAATTATTATCCGAAACGCCCAAGCCGCGCGACGGACTTTTCAACAAATTATGAAGAAAAACCGTCCTTTTCGGACGGTTTTTTGCCGTAAATGGGGAAATAACGCACTCGGAAGCGGGGCCGTTCCGCCCGGAACCGAAATCCCCGCAACGGCCCGCCAGGCCGTTTCATGCCGGAAATCACTTGCGGACGAGTTCCGTCGGTCCGTTGAAGTCGACGCTTTGCGAGGCGAGGCAGTAGACCGTGGCAAGGGAGGGGTTGCCGCGCACGTCGGCACGCAGCCCCGAGGCGCAGGAGGTCACGTCCAGCGACCCCGCGAGGGCATTGTCCGGACAAAGAAGCGTTGCGAGCGAGGCGTTCGACTGCAAATCGAGGCGCGGCAGCGAGTTGCCGCCGCAATCGAGGTATGCGAGGCCGCGCAGGCCGTTCACGTCGAGCGACACAAGGCCGTTGTCCGAGCAGTCGAGCCATTCGAGGCGCGTCATCATGACGTCCAGCCGCGTGAGCGCGTTGCCCCGGCAGTCGAGCCGTTCCAGACGCGTGAACTCCTTCAGGTCGGAGAGCGACGCGACACCCCGTTCCGGACACTCCACCGTGCGGACACGCTGCGCCTCGTAGCGCGAGATGCGGCCGTCGCCATCGACGTCGAATTCGCCCAGGCAGTAGGCCTCGAAGGCCTTGTCGTAAAATGTCAGGTAGATGTATCTGTTCTTCTCGTCGCGCTCGTCCTCGGCAAGGCCGCAGGCCGCCGAGAGCAGTAGGAGCAGGACGGGAAGGGCGCGGACCATAGGCGGCGTCAGATGTTCACGTCGTCGTCGGAGGCGTCCGAAGCGTCCGAGCTGTCGTCGTCGCCCTGAATGTCGTCGGCCCCCTTGATCTCGTCGTCGTAGTAGTCCTTGTCGTCGTCGTCGTGCGAATTGTCGTCGACCTTCACGTCGATCTTCACCATGTAGGCTATCTCGTCCGTATCATAGGGAACGGCATAGAAAAAATCGCCGTTGGGCTTGTCGACACGGATCATCGCATCGGTGAATCCCAGCGGGTATTTCGCCTTCACAGCCTCCTGCAACTCGGGGCTGAGGTTATGAAAACTCGTCGCAATATGTTTCTTCACGATATTCGGTTTAGTCATGGTAGTGTCTCGAAATTTTTTGCAATTATAAGCAAAATTTGAATATCGCACCACATCTGCAATTTTTTTTTGCATTTTTTTTGATTTTACACCAAATTCACCCGTTGTTAAGGACAAAATATGTAACTTTACACACGTTATTTAAGGATTATGGTACGCGAACGGATCGAAGAGCTGCGCCGGCAGCTCGAACTGCATAACTTCAAATATTACGTCGAAAACGCCCCCGAGATTTCGGATTTCGAGTTCGACGCAATGATGCGCGAACTCCAGGATCTGGAGCGCGCACACCCCGAATACGCCGACCCCAACTCGCCTTCGGTGCGCGTGGGAAGCGACCTGACGGCCGAGTTCCGGACCGTGAAGCACCGCTACGCGATGCTGTCGCTGGGCAACACCTACTCGCTGGACGAACTGCACGAGTTCATCGGCCGCATCGAGCGCGAAGCCGGGGCCACGGACTACGTCTGCGAACTGAAATTCGACGGCACGGCCATCTCGCTCACCTACGAGCACGGACGGCTCGTGCGCGCCGTGACCCGCGGCGACGGCGTCGAGGGCGACGACGTGACGGCCAATGTCCGCACCGTGCGCACCGTGCCCCTGCGCCTGCGGGGCACGGACTGGCCCGACCTCTTCGAAATCCGCGGCGAGATCCTGATGCCCTACGCCTCGTTCGACCGCCTCAACGCCGAGCGCGAGGCCAACGGCGAGCAGCTCTTCGCCAACCCCCGCAACGCCGCCGCCGGGACGCTCAAGCAGCAGTCGTCGGCCGTGGTGGCCCGGCGCGGACTGGACTGCACGCTCTACCAGCTGGCGGGCGACGAGCTGCCCTTCACGAGCCATTGGGAGAGCCTCGAAAAGGCCCGCCAGTGGGGGTTCAAGGTCTCGGACGCGGCGCGCATCTGCCGCAGCGTCGCCGAGATCGACGCATTTATCGAACACTGGGACACCGCACGGCGCCGCCTGCCCTTCCCGACGGACGGTGTGGTGATCAAGGTCAACGACTTCGCCGTCCGGCGCCAGCTGGGATTCACGGCCAAGGCCCCCAAGTGGGCCGTGGCCTACAAGTTCAAGGCCGAACGGGCCGCCACGCGGCTCGACAGCGTGTCGTTCCAGGTAGGACGCACCGGGGCTATCACGCCCGTCGCCAACCTCGAACCGGTGCTGCTGGCCGGAACCACCGTGCGGCGCGCGACGCTGCACAACGCCGAGCAGATGGCCCAGCTGGACATCCGCCCGGGCGACACGGTCTACGTCGAGAAGGGCGGCGAGATCATCCCGAAGATCATCGGCGTGGACCTCGCGCAGCGCCCGGCCGACAGCCGTCCGTTCGAGTACATCACCGTATGCCCCGAGTGCGGGACGCCGCTGGTGCGCTACGAAGGCGAGGCCAAGCACTACTGCCCCAACCAGAGCGGATGCCGGCCCCAGATCATCGGGCGCATCATCCACTTCATCCGCCGCAAGGCCCTCGACATCGAGGGGCTGGGCGAGGAGACCGTCGAACTGCTCTACGAAAACGGACTCGTGCGCGATGTGGCGGACCTCTACGACCTGCGGGCCGAACAACTGGCCCCCCTGCCCCGGCTGGGCGAGAAGTCGGCCGACAACATCATCCGCTCGGTGGAACGCTCGAAGGCGGTTCCCTTCCAGCGCGTGCTGTTCGGGCTGGGAATCCGCTTCGTGGGCGAGACCACGGCCAAATACCTCGCCGAGCATTTCCGCTCGCTGGACGCCGTGATGCGGGCCACGCGCGAGGAGCTGGTCGAGGCCGACGAGGTGGGCGGACGCATCGCCGACGCCATCATCGAATACTTCGCCGAGGAGGACAACCTGCGGATCATCCGCCGCCTGCGCGCCGCGGGGCTGCAATTCGAAGCCGAGGCGCGCCGCCTGGCGTCGGAGGCGCTGGCGGGCCGGAGTTTCGTGGTCTCGGGCAAGTTCACGCGGAGCCGCGACGAAATGAAGGAGCTGATCGAACTGCACGGGGGCCGGAACCTCGCGGCGGTGTCGGGCAGCGTCGACTACCTCGTGGCGGGCGACAAGATGGGCCCGGCGAAGCTGAAGAAGGCCGAGAAGCTGGGTGTAAGGATCATCTCCGAGGAGGAGTTCATCGCCATGATCGAAGGCGGAGGCCCGGTGGAAAAGGCCGCACAACAGGAATTATTCTGACAGGCGCAAGACGCCTGCTTTGAGGACTGACGCAAAACGACAACAGATAAAACGACAATCAGAGACATTATGCTACGACACAAACTTTCCGGCGTGGGCGCCGCGATGATCACCCCTTTCACGGCAGACGGCCGCGTCGACTACAAGGCGCTGGCCCGCATGATCGACTACGTGATCGACGGCGGCGTGGACTACATCGTCGCACTCGGCACCACGGCCGAGACCCCCACGCTCTACATGCCCGAACGCGCCGTGATCGCCATGTTCATCACCAACCAGATCGCAGGCCGCGTGCCGCTGGTGATGGGCTGCGGCGGCAACTCCACCTCGGAGGTGCTGGACCAGCTGCGCGAATTCGACCTGCGGGGCGCCGACGCCATTTTGAGCGTGACGCCCTATTACAACAAACCTTCGCAGGAGGGTCTCTATCAGCATTTCCGCACCGTCTCGGAGCATTCGCCCCTGCCGGTGATCCTCTACAACATCCCGGGCCGCTCGGGCGTCAACATGACCGCCGAGACCACGCTCCGCTGCGCCGCCGACTTCCGCAACGTCATCGGCATCAAGGAGGCGTCGGGCGACATCGGGCAGATGCAGCGCATCCTGGACAACCGTCCCGAGGGATTCCTCGTGCTGTCGGGCGACGACGGCATGGCCATCGAGCTGATGCGCCGCGGAGGCGACGGCGTGATCTCCGTGGCGGCGAACGCCTTCCCGCAGCGGTTCATGGAGTGCGTGAACCATGCCAAGGCGGGCGACTTCGACGCGGCGGAAAAGGCTTATGCCGCGCTGGACGAAGCCGTGCACGCGCTCTTCGAGGAGGGCAACCCCGTGGGCGTGAAATGCGCCCTCTCGGTGATGGGACGCATCGGCGACACGATGCGCCTGCCGCTGGTCGCCGGATCGGGAAAACTCCGCGCGAAGTTCGAAGAGCTGATCGCCAGATACGATTTGCGCTGATTTTGCGTTTGTACCGGAAACGACCGCTATGAAACGATTGCTGCTTCTCTCACTGCTGGTTCCGGCGCTGGCCGCCGCCGGAGTCCCCGACGAGGACATGATCCTCGACCGGACGATGGACGCCCAGTCCGCGTTCTACTACCCCGCGCTGATGATGCGCTACAACGCGGGCGACGAGACGCTGACCGACGAGGATTACCACTACCTCTACTACGGATACGCCTACCGCGACGAATACAAGCCGCTGGCCGTGAACCCCGATCTGGACAAAATGCTGATGCTGGCCTCGGGCATCGACCCCGACAAACCCGACAGGGCCACGCTGGAAACGATGGTCTCGATGGGAAACGACGCCCTGAAACGCGATCCGTTCAGCCCCAAAATCCTCAACCTCATGTCGTTCGCCTACGGTGCGCTGGGCGACAAGGAGCAGGAAAAAGCCTGGTCGGACCGCATGAACGGCGTCATCCGCACGATCCTCGGCTCGGGCGACGGATTCACGCAGAAGACCCCGCGCCATGTGCTGATGTTCGACCACGCGCTCGACGTGCTGGCCGCCGAAGGGCTTTCGTTCGGCAAGGCGCGCATCGTCAGCCGCACGGTGGAGTTCGTGCCGCTGGTCGTTCCCTATGTGGTCGAGGGCAAGAAGCGCAAGGGATTCTATTTCGATTTCAGCCGCGTCTACTGGAACAAACCGGAGGGTTACACCTACCAGCGCGACCGCACGTGGCAGTTCAACAACCTCAAACCCCGCACCTATAAATGATCCGCATTCTCCGGCATACGCTCTGCCTCGCCCTGCTGCTGACGCTCGCGGCCTGCGAAAAAGACCGCGAGCCGCGAATCGAGGTCTCGACGGGAGAGATTCACCTCCCGGGCGACGCTTCGTCCGGAACGACGTTCACCGTGTCGGCCGAAGAACCGTGGACGCTGTCGTATACCGGCGAGGGATTCGCCGTGACGCCGGACGGCGGCGCCCGCGGGGAGACGACGGTCACGGTGACCGCTTCCGAACCCAACTCCGCCAAGGCGCGCCGGAAGCTGGGCACGATAACCGTCCGCCACCCCGCCAACAAGGACGGCTATCCGGTCGAGGTCTACCAGCGGCCCGCCGTGGCGACGCAGACCCTTCTGCTGTACATGCCCGGACGAAGCCTGATCGACTATTACGAGCGCAACATCGAGGGCGTCAGTGCGGCCGTGACGAACCAAATCCCGGGCGACGGGCGCATTCTGGTTTGCTACCAGCCCGAGAAACATTCGTCGGCCGTCCTGCAGGAGATCCGTTACGACCCGGCGACGGAACGGTGCGAACGAACGACGCTCAAAACCTACGACGGCTTCAACGCCGGAAACCCCGAAAAGGTGCGGCAGCTGTTCGCCGATGCCGCGGAGCTGGCTCCGGCCCAAAACTACGGGCTGATCATCGGCTGCCACGGCAAGGCGTGGATTCCGGTCGCCAGCGGCTCGCTCTCCTACCCGATGCGGCGTTCCGCCGAGGACGACCTATGGGCCACGCCCCCGGGGGCCAAGCAGACCCGTTCGTTCGGCGACAAGGGCTACGAACTGAACATCACGGAGCTGAAGGAGGCGCTCGAAGCGCAGCAGTTCCGTTTCGACTACCTGATCTTCGACGACTGCTTCATGGCCAACATCGAAACGCTCTACGACCTGCGTTCGGTCATCGGCTACATCGTGGCGTCGCCCTGCGAGGTCATGGGCGACGGATTCCCCTACGACCGGATCGTCCCCCACCTGTTCGAAACGGGACCGGTCGCGGACCGGCTCGCGGAAACCTGCCGGGAGTTCTGGAACCTCTACGAAAACGAATACCAGAGCACGACCTGGAAAGAGCAGTCGGGCTGCATCTCACTGGCCGTCACGTCGCAGCTGGACGCGCTGGCGGAGGTGATGCGCCGCATCAACGAAAAAGGCAAACAGCCGTTCGAACTCTCGCAGCTCCAGTACTACGAGGGACTGATGACACACCTTTTCTACGACTTGGGGCATTACGTCGAATTGAGCTGCGGCGACCCGGCGCTCGTCGAGGAATTCACGACGCAACTCGACCGGGCATTTCCCCCCGAAAGCCGTCTGTGCACGAAGCAGTTCTATTCCCAATACAACAACGGGTCGAACCCCGTGCATTTCTATACGGGCGTCTCCGTGAGCGAGCCTTCGACGAAGTACGTCGCCGAAAACCGGATGACGAACTGGTATCGGGACACGCATTAAATGAAATGAAAAGAGCGATTCTCACGAATCGCTCTTTTCATTTATGCATACAGCCCGGACTTCCTATTCATACTGCCCGGACTTCAGCCGCTCCACCTCCTCGCGGGTCAGGAACCGCCACGCTCCGCGCTTGAGGTTCTTCTTCGTGAGACCCGCATAGTAAACGCGGTCGAGTTTGGTCACGGTGTACCCCAGGAACTCGAAAATACGGCGCACGATGCGGTTGCGGCCCGAGTGGATCTCGATGCCCACCTCCTGCTTGTTCTCCTTGACGTAGGAAATCTCGTCGGCGAAGATCTCGCCGTCTTCGAGCGTGACGCCCTCGGCGATGCGGTCCATATCGGCGCGCGTCAGAGGTTTGTCGAGCGTCACCTGGTAGATTTTCTTCTTCTTGTAGGAAGGGTGCGTCAACTGCTTCGTAAGGTCGCCGTCGTTGGTGAACAACAGCAGCCCGAGGCTGTTCTTGTCGAGGCGTCCCACCGGGTAGATGCGCTCCGTGCAGGCGCCCGAGACCAGCTCCATGACCGTCTTTCCGGCATGGGGATCGTCGAGCGAAGTGACGTAGCCCTTGGGCTTGTTCAGCACCAGGTAGACCTTCTTCTCGCCCTGCACCGGCTCGTCGTTGAACCGCACTTCGTCGGTCGGCAGCACCTTGGTTCCCAGTTCGGTGACGATCTTGCCGTTGACCGAAACGACGCCCGCCGTGATGAAATCGTCGGCCTCGCGGCGCGAGCAGATGCCCGACTGGGCGATGAAGCGGTTCAGGCGCATCTCGCCCGTCTGCTTCTCGGGATTGAATTTCGGATACGACGCCGGTTTGTCGTCGTGTTTCTTATAGGCAGGTTTGAACGGTTTGTCGACGAACTTCCGGTCGCCGAATTTCTTATCCCCGAATTTCTTCTCGCCGAATTTCTTCTCGCCGAATTTCTTCTCGCCGTAGGGCTTGTCGCCGAACTTCTTGGGTCCGAATTTCTTCTCGCCGTAGGCCGGCTTGTCGCCGTAACTGCGGCGCGGACGCTCCTCGTCGCTGCGGTGACGGTCACCGTCGTAGCGGGGTTTGTCGCCGAAGGAACGCCGCGGACGGTCGTCGTCCTGACGCTGACGGTCGCCATACGAACGCGGCTTATCGTCATACTGACGCGGACGGTCGCCATAGGGACGCGGGCGGTCGTCATACGAACGGCGCGGGCGGTCGCCCTCCCCGCGGGATTTGTCGCCGTAGTGCGGCTTCTCGAAGACCGGACGGTTGTCGGCCGTGAAATGGGGGTTATACGAAGCCCGGCGTTCGGGCCTGTTTTCAAAGGAGGGTTGCTCCGAATCGGCGGCATCACGCTGCAAACGCGGGCGACGCTCGACACGCTCCGCCGTAGCCACTACGGTGCGCTTGCGTTTGTCGCGTCCGAAGCGTTCGAGCACCGGGGTCGAGTCGTTTTTAGGATCTTTCATTTTCTATTCGTCTAATAAATTATCGGGGGCAGGGACCGGAACGTGCCGACCGGGTTCACGCGCGTGATACCGGACGCAGCCCGTCCGAGCCGGTTTCCACCCGGCAAAGGTAATCCATTTTTCCGGATTATAACACATAACGTGCCCGATTTCAACCGTTTTGGGAATAATTGCGCCGGAAGGCGACAAAACGCCTGCTTTTGCCGTATCTTTGCCGAAAAATAACTCCCCGACGACCGGCGGCATTCCGGCAGAAGCCCCGCGCCGCCCGGCATCGGCTGCGACACCCGATCCTGCGTTATGAACATGAACCGCGAAATACTGCGCATCGCGCTCCCCAATATCGTCTCGAACATCACCGTGCCGCTCATGGGCATCGTATCGACCGCCATCGCCGGACACTGGGGAGCCGACTCCGCCGCCACGATCGGCGCGCTGGCCATCGGCGTCTCGATCTTCAACTTCATTTACTGGAACTGCTCGTTCGTGCGCATGGGAACCAGCGGGCTGACGGCCCAGGCGTTCGGCGCGGGCGACTTCCGCGAGTGCACCAACATGCTGGCCCGCGCGCTGTCGGTGTCGGCGGTGATGGGTGTGCTGATGATCCTGCTCCAATACCCCGTGGGAGAACTGGCCCTCTGGGCCATGAACGGCAGCGAAATGACCCGCGACTACTTTTACGCCCGCATCTGGGCCGTGCCGGCGGGCATCGTGCTCTTCGGGTTCAACGGCTGGTTCACGGGGATGCAGAACGCCATATTCCCCATGCTGACGGCCGTCACGGTCAACATCGTGCACATCCTTTGCAGCCTCTGGTTCGCCTTCGGGATGGATATGGGCATCGTGGGCATCGCCTACGCCTCGGTGATCGCCCAATGGACCGGCGTGGCGCTCTCGGCGCTGCTGCTCGCCGCCAAATACCGTCCGATCCTCACCGGGATCGACTGGTCGGAGGTGCTGGACCTCAAACCGCTGAAGACGTTCTTCATCATCAACCGCGACATCATCCTGCGCACGTTCTGCATCGTCGCGGTCTACACCTTCTTCACCGGGGCGTCGGCACGCATGGACGACCCCGCGCTGCTGGCCGTGAACACCCTGCTGCTGCAACTCTTCACGCTCTTTTCCTACATGAACGACGGCTTCGCCTACGCCGCCGAGGCGCTCACGGGACGCTTCATCGGCGCGCGCGACAGCGTGTCGCTGCGCGACTGCCTGCGGAGGTGCATCGCCTGGGGAACGCTCGTATCGGTGGTCTTCGTGGGGATTTATCTCGTCTGGTGGCGCGACCTGGTGGGCGTGTTCGTAGACCACTCGGCACCCAACGCCGGGGTGATCGAGGAGCTGGCGGGACGCTACATCGTCTGGATCATCCTCATCCCGATCGCCTCGGCCATGCCCTTCATCATGGACGGCATCATGGTCGGAGCCACCGAAACGCGCATCATGCGCGACTCGATGTTCTGGGCCACGGCGGCCTATTTCGCCATTTACTACGCCTGCTACCCGCTGATCGGCAACAATGCCCTATGGCTGGCCTTCACGCTCTACATGTTCCTGCGCGGAGTGATCCAGTTCTTTATGACCCGCCGGCTGAAAACCATCTACGACAAGATCGCATAGGACCCGGACAACCGCCAGTCGCGCCACCCCTCGGGACGGATCGCCGCGGGAAATTCGCACTCCAGCCACACGGTGCGGGCCGTCGATTTCCACGGACGCCCGAGGTAAACCCGCGTCACCCCTTCGGCCGCCGTCACACGGCAGCAGGAGAAGACGAATCCGTATTCGTTGCGCTCGGTGGTCGAAGCGGCCGTGATGAAACTGTCGGCCTTGCAATGGATCGTCGAACACTCGAACAGCACGATCGAAGGGCCGAAAATGAAGTCGGTGGTTCCCTCGATATAACAATTCTCGACATGTACGCGCGAAACGTAGCCGCGAGCAAAGAAGGTGTCCTGATCGCCGATGAGCGCACAATGATACAGATGGATGCGGTCGCCGCGGGTTTCGAGCGCCACAGCCTGCCCTACCCTTCCGGCATCGTTCTCGACGGTCAGGCAATCCAGATAGACATCGTCGGCCTGAACGGACATCGTATAGCTGTCGTAGGTGGTCAGCTCGCGGCCGTCGACGACTTTGCCGGCATAGTCGCCCCAGACGATGCGGGTTTCAGCCATTTCATCGCCCAGAATCCGGACCTTGTCCTTATAGACGTCGAGCGTCACCTTCTCGCGATAGACGCCGGGCATAATCCGCACCGTGCGCCACTCCGCAGGCTTCGACGGCAGGGCGTCGAAACACGCCTGAATGGTCCGGAAATCCCCGCCGCCGTTGCAGTCGACGGTATAGACCGTCTCTGCCGAGGCGACGAACGAGGACAGGAGAAGGATCGTTATGATTACAGCGGATTTCATCATAGGTTCGGTGAACGCAATTACACGCTACAACGTCACCCCCGTCTTGAAGATAGCGATCTCCTTGAAACCCGTCTCCTCGTGCTTGAGACGCTCGCCGCCGGCCGTGGCCAGCACCTTGCCGATGAAACGCTCCAGCACGGCCTGCGGCTCCTCGTCCTCGACCAGCGTGCCGGCGTTGAAGTCGATCCAGTTGGCCTTGAACTCCGCGAGCTGCGTGTTGGTCGAAATCTTCATCGTGGGCACGAACGACCCGAAAGGCGTGCCGCGTCCCGTGGTGAAGAGCACCAGCTGGCAGCCCGAGAGAGCCAGCGCCGAAGCGGCCACCAGGTCGTTGCCCGGAGCCTGCAAGAGGTTCAATCCCGGCTTCGTGACGGGCTGTGCGTAGGTCAGCACGTCGACGACGGGCTGCGCCCCGCCCTTCTGCACGCAGCCGAGCGATTTCTCCTCAAGGGTCGTGATGCCGCCCTTCTTGTTGCCCGGCGAGGGATTTTCATAAATCGGCTGGTCGAACCGGCGGAAATAGCGTTTGAAATCGTTGATCAGCGAGACCGTTCCGTCGAAAACCCGGCGGTCCACGGCGCGGTCCATCAGGATCGTCTCGGCGCCGAACATCTCGGGAACCTCCGTCAGCACCGTCGTGCCGCCCTGCGCGATCAGCCAGTCGGAAAACAGCCCCACCAGCGGATTGGCCGTGATGCCCGAGAAACCGTCCGAGCCGCCGCACTTCAAGCCCACCTTGAGGTAAGCGAGCGGAAGCGACTGACGCTTATCGGCTTTGGTCTTTTCCACCAGCCCGCGGCAGATTTCGAATCCCGCCTCGATCTCGTCCTCGACCTCCTGGGCGACGAGGAACTTCATCCGCTCGTCGTCCCATTGGCCGATCACCTCTTTCAGGGCCGACACCTGGTTGTTCTCGCACCCGAGGCCCAGCACCAGCACGGCGCCCGCATTGGGGTGACGCACCAGCGCGGCCAGCGCCCGCTGCGTATTGGCGTGGTCGTCGCCCAGCTGCGAACAGCCGTAATTGTGGGTGTAGACCCGCACGTCGTCGAGGTGCGAGCAGTCGCACTCGCGCTTCACACGCTCCGCGATGGCCTGCGCCTGCCCGTTGACGCACCCCACCGAGGGCACGATCCACAACTCGTTGCGAATGCCCATCGTATCGTTCCCGCGCAGGTAACCCATCACCCGCACGTCGCGCTTCGGGCACCCGACATCGTAAACCTTGGGGACATAGGTGTATTCGAGGTCGTCGCGGAGGTTGGTTTTCAGGTTGTGCGTGTGAATCCACCCGCCCTGCGGCACGTCCTGCGTGGCGTGACCGATGGGATAGCCGTACTTCACGACGTTCTCGCCCGCGGCGATGTCGCGCAGGGCGAACTTATGGCCGCGCGCAACGTCCTCGCGGAGCGTCACGGCGACGCCCTCGACATTGAGCGTCTCGCCCTCGTGCAGGTCGTCGGCCAGTGCGACGGCGACATTGTCCGCAGCGTTGATTTTCAGAAACCGTTTCATATCAATAAAATAAGCCGCATGTCCGGGTCCCGCAAAGCTCCCGCCGAGGCGGGGGGGGGGAGGTTCGGGGGTGGGTCGGACTTGTGAACACGACCGGAGGCCGTGCCACGAACCGTCCGAAACGCCGCACCGGAACAGCTGACTGGTTACGCTCCTAAAAACTTCTTCAAGGCATCTTTCATGCCCAGCGTCTCGATGTCGCGGACATAGCCCGCAACGGTCCCGATGAAGCCCGGAACCTCCGAGAAATCGACGGTGAAGATGCCGCTCTCCTTCACGATCTTCGTGATCGTAGCCTCCATGTCGGCCGAATCCCAGTTGGCGCAGATGTAGTCCACGAACTCCCTCGTGTCGTCGGGTTCGAAACCGCTGTTCGGCCCGTAGAGGGTCATCAGCGCGGCGAACGTGAATGCTTCGCGTTCGGCCAGCCGCTGCGCCTTGAACCAGTTGTCGCGCACGGTCGGATAGTTGCGCGCCTCCCATTTCGAAAGCGAGTTGAGCGAAATGGACCGGAGCATGTGCTTGATGAAGGGGTTGTAGAAACGCTCCAGAATCCCGGCGGCGAACTTCTTCAGCTCGTCCCGGTCCTCGTCGATCATCGGGATCACCTCCTCGGCGACCATGTCGTTGACGAACCGCTCGATGTCGGGCGTATTGAAAGCGTCCATCACCGTCTCGCAGCCCATTTGCAGGGCGATGGGCACCATGCCCGTATGCGACCCGTTCAGGATGCGGACCTTCTTGTCGCGGAACTGCTTGATCGAGGGCATGAAAACGACGTGCAGCCCCGCCTTGTCCAGCGGCAGTTCCTTCATCACCTCCTTGTAGCCCGGGCCGCCGATGGCCCACAGGTGGTACAGCTCGGCCTTCACCACGAGGTTGTCGTCATAGCCGATCTCCTCCCTGATCTCGCCGATCTGCTCGCGCGGGAATCCCGGCACGATGCGGTCCACGAGCGTGTCGCAGAAATGACAGTTCTTTTCGACCCAGTCGATGAAATCCTGCCCGAGCTTGTGGTATTCGGCGTGTCTGATGACGTATTCGTGGAGCGTCGAGCCGTTGTTCTCGATCAGCTCGCAGCAGATGATGCAAAGGCCCTTGGTCGGGTCGCCGTTGAAATGTTTGAACCGCTTGTACAGCAGCGCCGTCATCTTGGCGGGGTACGATTTCGGCGGACAGGCCGTCAGATCGTCGCCCTCCTCGTAGCGGATGCCCGCCTCGGTGGTGTTCGAAATGGTGATCTTCAGCTCCGGCGAGAGGAAATACGCCTCGTATTTCGCATAGTCCACATAGGGATTGAACGAATCCATGATGCTCTTCACCAGCCGCACGTCCTTCTTGGGCCGTTTGTTCTCGATGCCCTCCAGATAGACGTGGTACATGTTGTCCTGCCGGTGCATCAGGTCGATCATCCCCAGCACCTTGCGCTCGGGGTCGATGATCGGCTGGCAAACGGCCACGCCTGCATCCATGACGCCCTTCTCGTTGGCGATGTCGATCTGCCAGTCCACGAAGGCTCTCAAGAAGTTGCCTTCGCCGAATTGCAGGATGCGAACGGGGCGGCCGACCGTTTCGACGGTCGACTTGTTCAGTTGCTTGATCATTGTATGTCCGGTTTTTAAGTTAATCCAATACAATCGGTTTGTATTTCGGAACCAGCGTCTTCATCACGATCCAGCCGATGAGGTAAGCCACGGCGCAGATGCAGAAGACGACGAAATATCCGGCGGGCTTACCCTCGAAACCCATGAACTGCATCGCCGTTTCGTCGGCATATACGAACAGCCAGCCGGCGAACCATTGCAGGATCATCGAGCCTACGCCGCCGGCCATGCCGCCGATGCCCGTCACGGTGGCGATCGCCGACTTGGGGAACATGTCGCCGATGGTCGAGAAGATATTGGCCGACCACGACTGGTGCGCCGCGCCGCCCAGACCGATCAGGATGATCGGGAACCACGGCGAGATCGTGCCCATGGGCTGCGCCAGCAGCACCAGCAGCGGAATGAACGCGAAGATCAGCATGGCGCGCATGCGTGCCGCATAGGGGTTCAGCCCCGTCTTGTTGATGATGATCGTCGGAAGCTTGCCGCCGTAGATCGACAGCATCGTGATGGCATAAAGCGTGAAGATCAGCGCCACGCCCAGCCCTTCGGACATCTTGATCCCGAACTGCGAATTGAGGTACGAGGGGGTCCAGAAGAGGAAGAACCACCACACGCCGTCGGTCATAAACTTGCCGAAGGCGAAGGCCCACGTCTGTTTGAACGAGAGCGTTCTCCAGAACGAGATCTTCTCGCCCTCCTGCTCCTTGCCGACCGTCTCGCCGTCGACCACTTCGTGCTGGTCCTGCTCGATATACTCCAGCTCGGCGGCATTCACCTTCGGGTGGTCCGAGGGTTTCTTGTACATGAAGACCCAGAAGCCCATCCAGACGAAGCCCAGGGCGCCGATCACGATGAAGGCCATCTCCCAGCCCCAGGCCTTCGCCAGCAGCGGAATGGTCAGCGGGGCGAACAGCGCGCCGATCGAAGCGCCGGCATTGAAGATCGAGGTGGCGTAGGCGCGGTCCTTCTTGGGGAAGTACTCGGCGGTCACCTTGATGGCTGCCGGGAAGTTGCCCGCCTCGCCCAGGGCAAGGATGCAGCGCGCGGCGATGAAGAAATACATGCTGACCATGGCGATGGTCGCGGCCAGGGCCGACCCGGCCTCGACGGCGCGCAGCGCGGCGGCGTCGGGAAGCCCCACCCATGCCTCGGTGGCGATGCCGCAAAGGGCGTGCATGCAGGCTCCCATCGACCAGACGCCGATGGCCCACAGATAACCTTTCTTGGTGCCCATCCAGTCGATGAAACGGCCCGCGAAGAGCATGCAGACGGCATAGACGATCGAGAAGATCGAAGTGATCAGCCCGTAGTGGTACTCGTTCCAGTGGAATTCGGGCTTGATGAACTCGTCCCACGTCAGCGAGAGCACCTGACGGTCGAGGTAGTTAACAGTCGTTGCGAAGAAGAGCATCGCACAGATGACCCAGCGATACTGCGTCATCTTCCCAGCGAGAGTCGATTTGTTGTTTGTCATTATGGGGTTTAATTAAGTAGTGTTCAGGAATTGGTGAGCCGCAGAAACGGCGTCCGGCGGCAGAGCGGGGCCGCCGCCGAACTACCGAACTTACGGAATCGGTTTTAACGTACCCGGGCGATCACGTCCAGAGCGAAACGGCATTTTTCGGTGATCGCCGCCCAGTCCTTCGCGGCGACGACCTCTTTCGTGAAGAGCTGCGAGCCCATGCCCACGCAATAAACGCCGGCCTTGAACCACGCCGTGAGGTTCTCCTCGGTGGGTTCCACCGCTCCGGTGGCCATGATGTTCGACCACGGCAGCGGGGCCTTGACGTTCTTGACGAACGACGGACCGCCCACGTTGCCCGCGGGGAAAACCTTCGTCAGGTCGCAGCCCAGTTCCTGCGCCGTGCCGATCTCCGTCACCGAACCGCAGCCAGGGGTGTAGGGAACCAGATGGCGGTTGCAGACCCTGGCCACCTCGGCGTTCAGGTAGGGACCCACGACGAAGTTGGCGCCGTACTGCATGTACATCGCGGCCGTCGGGGCGTCGACCACCGAACCGATGCCCAGGATCATCTCCGGGCACTCCGCGGCGGCGAATTTCACCAGACGGATGAACACCTCCGAAGCGAAATCGCCGCGGTTGGTGAACTCGAAAGCGCGCACGCCGCCTTCGTAGCAGGCTTTCACGACCTGCTCGGCCACGTCGGCGTCGGCATGATAGAATACGGGAACCATGCCGGTCTTACCGATGGCCTCCAGAACTTGCATTTTATTGAAGCGAGCCATAATTTTTAATTCTTAATTTTTCATTTTTAATTATCTCTGCACCCGGCCGCTGGCATTCCCTCCGGCCAACGACTCGACCTCCTCGGCCGATACGAGGTTGAAGTCGCCGTTGATCGTGTGCTTCAGGGCCGATGCCGCCACGGCGAACTCCAGGGCCTCGCCCTGCGTCGGCTTGGTCAGCAGGCCGTGGATCACGCCGCCCGAGAACGAGTCGCCGCCGCCCACGCGGTCGATGATCGGGTCGATGTCGTAACGCTTCGACTCGTAGAACTCCTCTCCGTTGTAGATCATGGCTTTCCAGCCGTTGTGCGTCGCCGAGAACGACTCGCGCAGGGTCGAGATCACATACTTGAACCCGAACGTCGCGGCCATCTGGCGGAAGATGCCCTTGTAGCCCTCGGCGTTGGTCTCGCCGCCCTCGACATCGGCGTCGGGCTTGAACCCGAGGCACAGCTCGGCGTCCTCCTCGTTGCCGATGCAGACATCGACATACTGCATCAGGGGCTTCATAATCGACTGCGCCTTCTCCTTGGTCCAGAGCTTCTTGCGGAAGTTCAGGTCCACCGACACCGTCACGCCGTGACGCCTGGCGGCCTCGCAGGCCAGACGGGTCAGTTCGGCGGCCTTGTCCGAAATCGCGGGCGTGATGCCCGACCAGTGGAACCAGTCGGCGCCCTCCATGATGGCGTCGAAGTCGAAATCCTGCGGATCGGCCTCGGCGATCGACGAATGCGCACGGTCGTAGATCACCTTCGAGGGACGCATCGAGGCCCCGGTTTCGAGGTAGTAGATGCCCACGCGGTCGCCGCCGCGGGCGATGAAATCGGTCCTCACGCCGTATTTGCGCAGCGCATTGACCGCCGACTGGCCGATCTCGTGCTTCGGGAGCTTCGAGACGAAGTAAGCCTCGTGGCCGTAGTTGGCGCACGAAACGGCCACGTTGGCCTCGCCGCCGCCATAGACGACGTCGAACGAATCGGACTGAACGAAGCGCGTGTTTCCGGGCGTCGAAAGACGCAGCATGATTTCACCTAATGTTACGATTTTCATGGTATTATGACAGCTTAAAATTTGAAATAGTCCTTGGCGTTGCGGTAGCAGATGCCCTCGATGATCTCCCGGCCGATGAAGTCGATCTCCGAGGCGGGCAGCAGGCCCTGCTCGATGTCGTTGCCGACGAGGTTGCACAGCGTGCGGCGGAAATACTCGTGGCGCGGGTACGAAAGGAACGACCGCGAGTCGGTCAGCATGCCCACGAAGCGGCTCAACAGACCCAGCGTCGAGAGGGCGTTCATCTGTTTCTCCATGCCGTCCTTCTGATCGAGGAACCACCACCCCGATCCGAACTGGATCTTCCCGGCGCCGTAGCGGCCGTCCTGGAAATTGCCGATCATCGTGGCCACCAGCTCGTTGTCGCGGGGATTGAGGTTGTAGACAATGGTCTTCGCAAGGCGGTCGTTGCGGTCGAGCATGTCGAAGAATTTCGACATCTGCCTGCCGACCGTGAAGTCGCCGATCGAGTCGAAGCCCGTATCGGGACCCAGCCGGCCGAACATGCGGCTGTTGTTGTTGCGGATGGCGCCGTAGTGGAACTGCTGGGTCCAGCCGGCCTCATGGTCCATCGTGGCGAACTCGACCAGCATGGCGGTCTTGAACTTGCGGATCTCCTCGGGCGTCAGCGTCTGCCCGCCGTATACCTTATTAAAAATAGCGTCGATCTCGGCCTGCGTATAATCCTCGGCATAGAACTCCTCGATGCCGTGGTCCGAAAGACGGCAGCCGACCGACCCGAAGAACTCGTGACGCACGCGCAGCGCGTCGATCACATCGGCGAACTTCGTGATCGCGACGCCCGAAACCTCCGAAAGCTTCTCCATATAAGCGCGGAAATCGGCCGGAACCTCCACGGCCATCGCCTTGTCGGGACGCCACGTGGGGAGCATCTTCGTCGCAAAACCGTCCTCGCGGACCTTGATGTGGTGTTCGAGCGAATCCACGGGATCGTCCGTCGTGCAGACCGCCTCGACGTTGTAGCGGCGCATCAGGCCGCGGGCGTGGTATTCGGGACGCTGCAACAGCGCCGTGCAATGGTCGTAGATTTCGCGGGCCGAAGCGGGGTTGAGCAGTTTCGTCACCCCGAAGGCGGTCTTCAATTCGAGGTGGGTCCAGTGGTAGAGCGGGTTGCGCATCGTATAGGGAACCGTCTCGGCCCACTTCTCGAACTTCTCCCAATCGGTCGTATCCTTGCCCGTGCAATACTTCTCATCGACCCCGTTGGTGCGCATGGCGCGCCATTTGTAGTGGTCGCCTTCGAGCCAGATCTTCGACAGGTTGTCGAAACGGTGATCCGAAGCCACGTACTCGGGAATCAGGTGGCAATGGTAGTCGATGATCGGCATCTTGGCCGCATGGTCGTGGTAAAGACGCTGCGCAGTCTCGGTCTGCAACAGGAAGTTGTCGTCGTTGAACTGTTTCATAAAAAATAAAAGCTATCGCGGTTAAATTTCTATACGTATCAGGCTCTTTTTCATAACGTAAAATTAGTAACTTTCCGCCACTCGGAATATGAAAAATTACCGAATTAAATAGAATATTTGCCGTTTTGGTTGACCAATATACGGAAAAATTGTAAATTTGCCTACAAACAACGGAAAAACTTCAATTCTAATTTTATGAAAAAACCGATTATGTGGGTTGCAGCCCTCCTGACGGCCTCCTGCACACCCGCTTTGAAGGTCGAAGTCGCCAACACGACCCCGACCGAACGCGATGACGAAACCGTCGAAATCGCCTGGTCCGAAGTCGCCGCGCTCAAAGGCGTGACGCCGGACAACATCGTCGTCCTGAACGACGACAACGAGCAGATCCCCTCGCAGGTCCTCTTCCGCGGCGGAACGGAGCCGCAGGCGCTGATCTTCCAGACCGACGCCGACCCGATGGAAAGCAAGCGGTTCAAACTGGTCACAGGCCAGCGCGAGAACTACCCCGCCGAGGCGTTCGGCCGCACGGTTCCCGAACGTTACGACGACTACGCCTGGGAGAACAACAAGGTAGCCTACCGCCTCTACGGCCCGGCGCTCGAAACCTCTCCCGAGAAGCTCGTCACTCCGGGCATCGACGTATGGGTGAAGTGCACCGACAAACTGGTGATCGACGAGTGGTACGCCCGGGGCAACTACCACCACAACTACGGCGACGGCATGGACTGCTACAAGGTGGGCGTGACGCTCGGTTCGGGCGCATCGCTGCCCTTCGCCGGCGGTAAATTCTGGATGATGGGACACAACTACGCCACGGCCCGGACGCTCGACAACGGCCCGATCCGCACTTCGGTCGAATTGACCTACGCCCCGTTCGATGTCGACGGCACGCCCGTGACGCTCACCAAGATCATCTCGCTCGACGCCAACCAGCGCTTCAACCGCATGGACAACATCTACGAAGGAGCATTCGCCGAGATGCCGATCGCCGCGGGCTTCGTGCGCCACGACGTGAAACAGATGCAGCGCGGCGAAGGCTGGATGGCCCTATGCGAGGCCGTTTCGGACTCGAAGAACCCCGCACGCGACGGCGACATCTACCTGGGCGTGATCCTGCCGGGAGCCGAGATGCTTACGGACACGCTGGGCCACGCCGTAGCCGTCAAGGCCGTGAAACCCGGCCGGACGCTGACCTACTACGCCGGTTCGGGCTGGAGCCAGGGCGGCGTGGAGGACATGAAGGAGTGGATCGAAGAGATCGGGCAGGCGCAGGCTGCCGCCGTGACGCCGCTCAAAGTGACGGTCCTCAACTAAAAATCCATCCCAAAAAGGGCAGGCATATCATCCTGCTTTTTCCGAAAGGCCCGGTCCGACGACCGGGCCTTTCTCTATCGGAACCCTTTCCCGAAGCGGGCGCAATCCGGCTTGCGATTGTCCGGCTTTTTACGTATATTTGTAACTCCTATTTCACAAAAATCATGGACAGACAAAAGATCGTTACCTTCGGGGAGATCATGCTGCGGCTCACGCCGCCCGACTACCTGCGTTTCAACCAGACGAACCTCTTCCGCGCCAGCTACGGCGGAAGCGAGGCCAACGTCGCCGTATCGCTGGCCAACTACGGCCTGCAAAGCGAATTCGTCACCCGCCTGCCGGACAACCGGGTGGCCGACGCCTGCATCGACGACCTGCGCCGCTACGGCGTACGGACGGACGCCATCCTGCGCGGCGGCAAGCGGCTCGGGATTTACTACATGGAGGAGGCCGCCGCGATGCGCTCGTCGCACGTCGTATACGACCGCGCCGACTCGGCCTTCGACACCCTGCAACCGGGGATGATCGACTGGGACGGAATCTTCCGCGGCGCCTCGTGGTTCCACTGGTCGGGAATTTCGGCCGCGGTGAGCGCCGGCACGGCGGCCGTGTGCGCCGAGGCGATTGCGGCGGCGCACGCGGCGGGACTGACCGTCTCGTGCGACATCAACTACCGCAAGAACCTCTGGAAATACGGCAAGGAGCCGCAGGAGGTGCTCCCACCGCTGATGGAGCAGTGCGACGCCTTCTTCGGCACGGACGACGAATACGAAAAGGTGCTCGGCATGCAGCTGCCGCAGTTTGCGGCCCGCGACGCCGCCTACCGTCCCGATACGGCGGGTTACGAACGGGCCTCGGCGGAGGTTGCGGCGCGCTTCCCCCGCTGCCGGAGCATCGTCTTCGGACTGCGCAGCGTATTGAGCGCCAACCACCACCTGATCTCGGGAACGCTCTACACGGGCGGACGTCTGCACTCCACGCGGGTTTACGACATCGACCCCGTGGTCGACTGCGTCGGCGTGGGCGACGCCTTCGTGGGCGGATTGCTCTACGGAATGGCCGCGCATCCCCACGACGCCCAGTTTGCGCTGGACTTCGGAACCGCGGCCTGCGCGTTGAAAAACACCGTGCCGGGCGACTACAACCAGTTCACGGCCGCAGAGGTCGAACAGCTGGCCCGCGGCTCCGTCTCGGGCCGCATCGCCCGCTAACCGGCGTAAGACGCCGGATTCAGGGTGCGGCCTTTTGGCCGGAACGCTGCTCCCCGGCCCCGCGCCCGCACGGCCAAAAGGCAGGATTGGCAAAGCGGCCGGTTGGCCGGAACGCTGCTCCCCGGCTCCGCGCCCGCACGGCCAAAAGGCAGGATTGGCAAAGCGGCCGGTTGGCCGGAACGCTGCTCCCCGGCCCCGCGCCCGCACGGCAAAAAGGCGGGATTGGCAAAGCGGCCGGTTTACCGGAACGCTGCTCCCCGGCTCCGCGCCCGCACGGCAAAAAGGCGGGATTCAGGGTGCGGGGCGTTTTCATAATGCCATTTACCCCCCCTCCATATGCAAAAAAGCCCGGCTTTCCAGCCGGGCTTTTTTCATAACGCCTGCCGAACGGGCGGCAGCGCAACTCCGTTCAAAGAGCGGGACCGGCGAACCATCGCCGCTGAATCCCCGCCCGTCAAGCGGCTATTCGATGCCTTTCACCTGCTTGTAAAGGGCATTGTAGGTGTTGTACTTCTCCATGATGCCGGCCTCGTCGCGCAGACGGAAGCAGATGGATTTGAGGAACTCCAGCGTATCAACATCGTCGGGTTTGATCTGGTGCGCCTTCTCGAACCAGGGCACAGCCTCCTTGTAGACATCGTTGACGACTTTCAGATCGGCGTCGTAAACCGCCTGGCTGCTGTACTGCTTCTCGTTCATCTCCTTGTTGAGCGCGTCGCCCTTGATCGTATAGAACACACCCAGGTAGTAGTTGCCCTCGAACAGGTCGGGCTTCAGCTCCACGACCTTCTTGAACGATTCGATGCTCTGATCGTAGTCCTTCAGCGCGTAGAAGATACGGCCGCGGCCGAACCAGAGGTCCACGTTCGACGGGTTGTCCTCGATGGCCTTGTCGATCAGCGCGATCAGGTCGGCGGGGTCGCCCACGCCCTGCTCCGCGGTGTAAAGCTGCATCAGGCCGTCGAGAATGCGCTCGTTCTTCGGGAACTTCCCGATACCCGTCAGCAGCACGTCCTTCGCTTTCATAATATTTCCCTTGTCGAGGTCCTTCTGTCCGTAGAGGCAGTGGAAGAGGTAGTAATAGATATTACCCTCCTCGTCGGCATAGCCCAGGTCGATGGCCTTGGTCAGGTACTCGCCGCCCTTGGCGAACGACTTGGGGTTGTTCGAGCCGTCGACGGTCAGCAGGTAGCCCGCATAGTAGAGCAGCGCGGGGTCGGCCTTCTCGTAAGCCGGGCTGGACTGCGCCTCGAAAGCCGTCACGTAAGCGTCTGCGGCCTCGACGTAGTTGCCCGAGTCGATGCCGACGTTGCCCACCTGCGAGCAGAAGTCGCTGACCTGCTTCAGACCCTCCTTGACCTTCTCGGCCGTCTTGGGATCGAGTTCATAAGCCTTGTTGTAAGCCTCGATGGCCTTCTTGGGAGCGTCTTTCAGCACCCATTTGCTCTGCTTCCACGTCACGACCTTGTTGTCCTTGACGTAAGCCGTGAAATAGGGATACACCCATGCGTCGTACTCCGTGCCGTTGAGCGTCTCCTTCGTCGTCGACTTGGGTTCGCCGACAGCCAGTTTCAGCATCGTCGGTTCCATGTTGGCGAAGATGCTCTTCGTAGGCTCCACGGCCACCTCGTAGAAAGCCTTGCCGCGGGCGAGCCACGTCGCGGCCTTCGCCGCCTTCTTCTCGTTGGCAATGTCGGCGTCGCTCTTTTCGATCTTGGCAAGAAGGGCTTCCTTGTTCACTTTCTGGGCTTTCACGGCGGGAACTGCCACGAGCAGCGCCGCAAGAGCCGTCAAAATCGTTTTCTTCATGGTAAACTGAAATTTTAAAGTTTTGTTGTTTCTTTTTCTTATTCCTCCGCGGGGGCGGCTCCGGGGGTTTCGCCTCCGGTCTCAACGCCTTCCGCGGGCTGCACTTCCTCCTCTTCCCCGGCAGCCGGCACGGCCATCACCGAAGCAATGGCGTCGCCCTCGCGGAGGTTGATGATACGCACGCCCTGCGTAGCGCGGCCCGCGAGGCGGATCTGGCTGACAGCGGTGCGTATGGTGAGTCCCGAACGGTTGATGATCATCAGGTCGTTGTCGTCGGTAACGGCCTGTATCGAAATTAGTTTGCCTGTCTTTTCCGTAATGTTGATGGTCTTCACGCCCTTTCCGCCGCGGTTGGTGATGCGGTATTCGTCCAGATCGGTACGCTTGCCGTAGCCGTTCTCGCTCAATACCAGCACGTCCTGCTTCGAATCGGGTTCCACGCAGATCATGCCGACCACCTCGTCCCCGTCCTCGATCGAGATGCCGCGCACTCCGGCGCCGACACGCCCGATCGGACGCACCGTCGATTCGTTGAAACGGATGGCCTTGCCGTCGCGGGCGGCGATCATCACCTCGGCGTTGCCGCTGGTGAGCTTGGCCTCGATCAGCTGGTCGCCCTCGCGGATGACGATGGCGTTCACGCCGTTCTGGCGCGGACGCGAGTAGGCCTCCAGTTTGGTCTTCTTGATCGTGCCGTCCTTGGTGCACATGATGATGTAGTTGTTGTTCACGTACTCCGCATCGGCCAGGCTCTTGACGTTGATGTAAGCGCGGACCTTGTCGTCCGGCTCGATCTGGATGACGTTCTGGATGGCGCGGCCCTTCGACGAACGGGCGCCTTCCGGAATCTCGTAGACCTTGAGCCAGAAGCAGCGGCCCTTTTCGGTGAAGAAGAGCATCGTATTGTGCATCGAAGCCACGTAGATGTGCTCGATGAAGTCCTCGTCGCGCGTGGCGCTGCCCTTGGCCCCCACGCCGCCACGGTTCTGCGTGCGGTATTCGGCCAGCGGCGTGCGCTTGATGTAGCCCATGTGCGAAATGGTGATCACCATGTCGTCGTCGGCATAGAAATCCTCGGGATTGAACTCCTCCGAAGCGTAGACGATCTCCGAGCGGCGTTCGTCGCCGTACTTCTCCTTGATCTCCAGCAGCTCGTCCTTGATGATCTGCATCTGCATGCCGACGTTCGCAAGCACCTCCGTCAGGTGGGCGATCAGCTTCTCCAGTTCGTCGCGCTCGGCGAGCAGCTTGCCCCTTTCGAGTCCCGTCAGGGCGCGCAGGCGCATTTCGATGATGGCCGAAGCCTGGATGTCCGACAACTCGAAACGCTCGATCATCGTCTGTTTGGCGGCGTCGGGCGTCTGCGAGGCGCGGATGATGCGCACGATCTCGTCGATGTTGTCCTGCGCGATCAGCAAACCCTGCACGATGTGCAGACGCTCCTCGGCCTTGCGCTTGTCGAAGCGCGTGCGGCGCACGACGACGTCGTGGCGGTGCTCGATGAAGTATTTGATCAGGTCGCGCATCGGCAGCATCTGCGGCCGGCCGTTGACCAGCGCGATGTTGTTCACGGCGAACGACGTTTGCAGCGGCGTGTTCTTGAACAGCGTGTTCAGCACCACGCTCGCAACGGCGTCGTGCTTCAGGATAATGATGATCCGCAGGCCGTTGCGGTCCGACTCGTCGTTGATGTAGGAGATGCCGTCGATCTTCTTGTCGTTGATCATGTCGGCGATCTTCTTGATCATCTCGGCCTTGTTGATCATGTAGGGAATCTCCGTGATGACGATGCACTCGCGGCCGCTGGGCGTATGCTCGATGTCGGTCTTGGCGCGCATCATCACGCGGCCGCGGCCCGTCAGCATCGCCTCCTTCACTCCCTCGTAGCCGTAGATGATACCGCCCGTGGGGAAGTCGGGCCCCTTGACGTAGTGCAGCAGCTCCTCGCCCGTGATCTCCGGGTTGTCGATATAGGCGCAGCAGGCGTCGACCACCTCCGAAAGGTTGTGCGGAGCCATGTTCGTGGCCATACCGACGGCGATACCGCTGGCGCCGTTGACGATCAGCAGCGGGATTTTCGTGGGCAGGACCGTGGGTTCGGGAATCGTGTCGTCGAAGTTCAGCGTCCAGTCGACCGTCTCCTTGTCGATGTCGGCCATCACTTCGTCCGTGATTTTCTTCATGCGGGCCTCGGTGTAACGCATGGCGGCAGGCGAGTCGCCGTCCATCGAACCGAAGTTACCCTGTCCGTCGACCAGCGGGTAGCGCATCGACCAGTCCTGCGCCAGGCGGACCATCGCGTCGTAGACCGACGTGTCGCCGTGGGGGTGGAACTTACCGAGCACGTCGCCGACGATACGGGCGGACTTACGTGTGGGTTTGTCGGAGTAGAGGTTAAGCTCCGCGCTCATATCGTAGAGGATGCGGCGGTGCACGGGCTTCATGCCGTCGCGCACGTCAGGCAGCGCACGCGACACGATGACCGACATCGAATAGTCGATGTACGCCGATTTCATCTGCTCTTCGATATTGATGGGGATGATACGCCCCGTCAAACCGGCATTCTTTTCTTCTTCAGTTAACATATTAATACTTAATTCTGTTATTCTTCGTCTTTCCGTTTCGAAGCGGGCTTTCGCGGCGTCCCGCCGCGTTTACATACTTGGCCCGCTCCGGCGCCCGCCAAGACGGGAGCCTCGTCGCATCGCGACCGGAATTTCGACCGAATTATCTCCAATTCAAATTTTCAACGCTCACAAGCGCCGCAACCGGCCCGTCGACACCCGTCGAAAATTACCGTTCTTTTAACGAACAAAAATACGATTTATTTCCGGTTTGAGCAACTTTAGGGGAATAAATCTGCTTCGTGGGCGCGATATTTTCAGCGGACCACCCCGTTTTTGCCCCTTTTCCGGCGATCTGACGGTCCGAAAAAAATCTCCCGGCAAACTGCCGGGAGAAAGACGGATTGCAGAACGGTCCGCGACAAAGTCGAGCGATCACTCCGCACCTTTGGCCGGGCACGCCTCCGCAAGCGCATTGAGCTTCACATTGACCCAGAGCATAAGCACCAAATACAGGAGTCCGCACGAAAGACAACAGCAGAGGGCCAGTTCCCCGGAGACATCGCGGGGCACGACCCGGTTGCAGAACAACTCACACAACTTAATACTGACACTCGTTAAAAGCGGCACGGACCACGCAAGAGCCAGCTTCAGCCGGATGATACGCCGGTCGACGCCGCAGGCCCGCATCCTGGGGCGGACGATATGTTCCACTACCGGAAAAATAAACGAAAAAGCGACGAACATAACGACTGCAAGGGGAATGACCCACCCCGTAGGCCTCCACTTTCGGTATTCGGATACGGCAAAAACGATAGCAACCGCATAATGCAACACCCCCAAGACCGCAAACCCCGCCAACGTAAAACCTAATTCATCCATAATAGATTAAATTTAAAGTGTTCAACATGCGTCAGGACATCCTAAAACAAATATAAGATAATATTTTAATAAATAACATGAATTTATGTTAAGATTTATTATCCTTGACGCATTTATTAAAAACACACATTAAACAATCCATCCTCCCTGCATTCGGCGACAGCAAACGGCGCGACAATTTGTCATTTACGCGGGATTTCCACCATTGCGCCCACGATCTCGACGCCCCGAAAAAAAAATCTCCCGGCAAACTGCCGGGAGAAAGACGGGTCACCTGCCTTTCATCCGATGCCAGCGAATCGAAAATCCGACCGTGGCATAAAAAAAACAATAGTCGGAAAAACCTCCCTTATAGCAATCCTGATAGCGCACACCCAAACCGACGAAAGGCGGTATTTTCAGGTCCGCCCACTCCCAACGCACGCCCAGATCGTAATAGCGGAAATGCCAGCTGCCGCCGAGCGTATTGCCCGCTCGCACCGCTATTTCGAGCCGGTCGCGGGTGGTATGAAGCGGAGCGTATCCGAAGCCCAGTCCGAGCTGTCCGGCCTGTTCGTAGCTTTTCACGCCACCGGCCTTGAACAACCCGGTCGTCGCCGTAACCGGTATGAAAAGGGAAAAACGCCCATCGAAACGATAACCGACAATTGCCTCGACATCCATCCCTCGCTGCGCCACTCCGTCGCTTTTCGATCGGGCCAAAGCCCGCAATTCGGCCCGTAGAAAAACGCCTTTGTCGTTATTCGCAAAAGATTGCGCCTGCACGGCGATCGCGCTTCCGAACAGACAGGACAGCAATAACAGAATTTTTTTCATAACTTTTCGAATTAATTTCCCATTTCCTCCGTTTCCCCGACTTCGCTCTCTCCAGGATCGCCTTTGTTCCGAATTCTGCACGATATTTATAAAATCTTCCCAATAAGCAGACAACAGCGCCTTGCAGAAATTTTCGCATTAAGGTCAGCCCCCCCTCTTGCATTACCTGTTCAGGAACTTCCTCCCCCGGGAGTCGCTTTTGAACAAGCGTCCAACGACAAGCCCCCCAAACGCAGAAACCAAGCTATTTTTTAATATTTCAGCCAAGCAATCAAATAAATATCAACACAAAAGCATCATAATGCAAATATATTAAAAAAACACATTTACCAAGACATAATAATATATAAAACAAACACCAATTATTAAAATAACAGAAGAAACCGATTCGCAAAAACAACGGGCGCCCCAAAGGTCGCCCGGAAGATCATTTCAGCCGATAAAAACACCTACCCCGACAACCGGGCCGAAGCACCGCCGGGAACAGCCACCGGTCGGCGCAAACGACATCCATTTTCATGGGATATTCAATTATCGGGATTTGACACACAGGAATCGGGTCGCGTCCGGAGAACCCGGAACCGTCCGGGAGCAATCCGGCCCGGCGGCACGCGTATCAGCGGCGGACAGCGGCTCCGCGATCCGGAGCCGCGAACGGCGAAAATCGAAGATCACGCGGAAGCGTTCGAAGAAACGGATGCCCAGAAATCCGTGCCCCGGAAGCCGCATACGGTTTTCAAGCAGCAGCACAGGCTGGCCGCGAAAAGTATAGGCATCCATAAAGATCACCTCGGCAGGCCGGATCACCGGCAGCCGTTTGCCGGCGGAGGTTCGTCCTTCCAGTTCCTGAATGCGCGAGCGGGAAACGAATTTCTTCACTTCGGGCTTGTAAGCAAAGAGCGCCAGCAACATGGCATTGCCCAGATCCACGACCAGTTCCGCCGGTTCAGCGACACGCCGGCCGCGGTCGTTGACAAACGCCAATGAACTTTGCAGGCAATACATCCCCGACCGTTCATCGCGCGTCATATCCCAGGCCGTCCAGCCGCCGCCCTCTCCGGGCAGTTCCTCCTCCGCGAGCAGTTCCAGACGCCCCCGGGCGATGTCGAGACCGAAGATGCCGGGCGTCGCGGCGCTGTCGGTCGTAAACCGGTTCAAGGGCCAGAGCAGATCGCCCTTACGGCCGCCCATATCCACCACGTAAGTGTCGCACAGACTCCGGGAACCGCTCACCGAGAGGCCGGGAGCCAGTTTGTAACGCGCCGCGTAATTCGCCCCGACAGCCATGCGGAAACGGACCGCGGAGTCGAGTTTTTCAAGCCGGAAAAGATCGGGATGCGACCACACGAGCGCACTGTCGATCAGCGGAAAGGCAATTCCCGATTCGAGCATGGCCCGCGCCGGAATCGAATCCTGCAACAGGACTTCGGCATAGAGATGCCCGCCGTCGCGCATCAGCGGCAGCGACCGTTGCGCATGCGCGGAAAATGCCGCCGACAGCGACAGCGCGCAGCATACCGCCCGGCGAAGACCGCAATGCCCCCGGCGGACCCGGTCAGCGGAAGTCGATGAATTCGTAGCCCTCATAATTTTTCGGATCGAACCGCCGGACGTGCCCAGCGAGGGGCGCGACCTCCAGCACGTTCACCAGCACCTGTTCGCCGTCGTAGTCGTACGAAAGCGAGCGGGGGCGCATCGTAGCGGTGTCGACCGTCAGCGTGACATCGCCTGCCGGGGAGTCGTTCCCGGCGGCGGGCGTCAGCCGCACGACGGCGCGGCCGTCGGCTTCGGAGACGAGCGACGGCGTATATTCGCTGCCCAGAAAATCGAAGGCCCGGACCGGATTGTTCAGGATGTTGCGGCTCGCGGTGTCGACCTCCGTAACGGTCACCTCGCGGCGGCGGTTGTCGACCTCGCGGCGCACGGCTCCGTCGGCGAAAACCTCCGCGTCGCCCAGCACGAGGTAATAGCTGTCGCCTTCCACGACATAGCTGCCGCGGGCTTCGTAGTCGCCCGAGACGACCCCGAACTTCACGCCGTAGCCGTCCATCGCACGGAATCCCGCCGCAAGGCGTTCCAGTATCTCCGTGGCACGAGGCTGCGCCGCATTGCCTTGCAATATGCCGCAAAACAATACGGCAATGAAACAATGAAAAATGAAAAATTTTCGTCTCCCCATAGCGTCAGCTCCCGCAATTTTCAATTCCTAATTTTTAATTCTTAACCACAGGAACTGGGATTGTTTTAAGCCGAGGACTTAAAACAATCCCAGTTCCTGCAATTTCGCCTCCAGCGAAGGCAAGTCGTGGTAGAGGATGTCGCGCGGTTTGGCTCCCTGCTGGCGACCGACGATGCCGGCCCTTTCGAGCTGCATCATAATGCGGCCGGCGCGGTTGAAGCCCACCTCGTAGTTGCGCTGGATCATCGAGGTCGAGATCTGACCTCCGGACACGGCGTCGCGGGCGATCTCGGCAAAGAGCGAGTCGTATTTCACAGGCGCCGAGGACTCCTCGCTGCCCATTTGAGCGTCGCCGCCGTCGGGCGTATAGTCGGGCAACGTGTAGGCCTCGGTGTAGCCCTGCTGTTTGGAGATGTATTCGCAGATGCGCTCGACCTCGCGGGTCTCGACCAGCGCACACTGGATACGCGTCAGATCGCCGTCCTTCGAGAAGAGCATGTCGCCGCGTCCGATAAGCTGGTTGGCCCCCGGCTGGTCGATGATCGTGCGCGAGTCGATCATCTGCATCACGCGGAAGGCGATGCGGGCCGGGAAATTGGCCTTGATGCCGCCCGTGATGACCTTCACGTCGGGACGCTGCGTGGCGATGATCAGGTGGATGCCGATGGCGCGGGCCTTCTGCGCGAGGCGCATGACCGGTCCCTCGACCTCGCGGGCCGTCATTATCAGGTCGGCGAACTCGTCGACCACCACCACGATATACGGGAGGTAGCGATGTCCGTTCATCGGATTCAGCCGCCGCGAGGTGAATTTCTCGTTGTACTCGGCGATGTTTCGCGCCCCGGCCTTCTTACACAGTTCCAGACGGTTGTCCATCTCCGTACAGAGCGAGTTGAGCGTATAGACCGCCTTTTTGGGGTCGGTGATGATCGCGTCGTCCTCCGACTCCATCTTGGCCAGGAAATGGCGTTCGATCTTGGCGTAGAGCGAGAACTCGACCATCTTGGGGTCGATCATCACGAACTTCAGCTGCGCGGGGTGTTTGCGGTACAGGAGCGAGGTGATGATGGCGTTCAGCCCCACGGACTTGCCCTGTCCCGTGGCTCCGGCGACCAGCAGGTGCGGCATCTTGGCCAGGTCGAAGACGTAATTTTCGTTCTGAATCGTGCGCCCGATCACCACCGGAAGCTCGGCCTTCGACTCCTGGAAACGCAGCGAACGCACGGCCGAATACATCGAAACCACCTGCTTGTCGCGGTTGGGAACCTCGATGCCGATGGTTCCCTTGCCCGGAATCGGCGCGATGATGCGGATACCCAGCGCCTTGAGGCTCTGCGCAATATCGTTTTCGAGACCCTGCACCTTCGAGATCTTGATCCCCTGCGCCTGCACGATTTCGTAGAGCGTCACCGTGGGACCCACCGTGGCCTTGATGCGCTGGATGGGAATGCCGAAGTTCTTGAGCGTATCCTCGATCTTGGTCTTGTTCTCGAAAATCTCCTCGTCCGAGACCTCCGAATCGGAAATGTAGTCCTCCAGGAGCGTCACGGGCGGCTTGCGGTAGTTCACCAGGTCCTTCAGCGGGTCGTAGCTCTCCGTGGGGATCGCCTTCTCGTCGAGAAGTTTCGCCTCGTTGGCCTCGACCGTCACCACGACGCCCTCCGGCTCCGCGGCGGGCGCGTCGTCCAGCACGGTGATCTCGGTAAAGGGCGCATCGGAATCGGACTGTGCAAGCTCTCTCTCCGGAACCTCCTCCGGGGCGGGCTCCGCAGCCACGGCGTCGCGCACCGCAGGGCGTTCCAGCTCGACCAGCCCGCTGCGGCCGATCACCACACGGCCCTCGGGACGCGAAAGGTCCACCTCGATGAACTCCCCGTCCTCCGCGGGAGGGGGCGTCTGCTCCGCGGCAGTCTCCCCGGCGACGGGTTTCCCGTCGGGCGTCAGTTCGAGGAAGGGATTTTCGTCCTCTTCCGGCACGAACTTCCGGGCCGCAACGGACTCCGACGGACGTTCCACACGGATCGGGGCGGGTTTTTGCGCCGCGGGTTCCGCCGCTTTCGGCGGCGCGGGCTGCGGTGCGGCCGCCTTCGGGCCGGGTTTCGGAGCCGGTTCGGGAACATCCTCCGCAGCCCCGTCCTCCCCGGCCGCACGTCCGTGCAGCACGACTTTGTGCTTGAGGATCTCGACGACCTTCCCGCTCTTGTCGACCACCACGTTGCCCGCCTCGTTGACCTTGTTGATGAAGTTGCGGTTGATGAAAACACCTGTCAGTATCCAGCCGCCGACAAGCAGGATCAGCGTTCCGAAAGCCCCGATATGCGTGCGCAGCAGGGCCGAAGAGGCGATGCCGAAAGCGCCGCCCCACCCCGTCGAGCAGCAGAGGCTCCAGCGGTTGGCGAAGGCGAATCCCAGCGTCAGCGACCCCAGGATCATAATCAGAAACAGCGAAAGGATCGAATGGTTGAACAGCAGCGGCCGCTGACGGACGATCCGCACGCCGACCAGCACGATCATCGCGGGAATCAGGATGCCGAAAAGCCCGAACGAATGATCGACCAGCAACATCCCCAGCCGCGCTCCGGCCCAGCCGCAGAGATTTTCCGGTTCGATGCCGAGCGTCACCCGTTCCTCGACCGATTTTTGCAGCCCGCTCTGGTCGGCGGCCCAGCTGAAAAACGAAAAGAACACCGCAGCGGCGGCGAACAGACCGATGAACAGCAGCAGCAGTCCGGCGATCCAGCGCGCACTGTCGCTGTTGGAACGCTGAACGGCCTGCCGGCTGTTGGAGGATGTATTTTTAGATGCCATTCCAGAATGTCGCTATTATCGAGCGAAGGTACGAATTTTTTCCGACAATTCCGAAGGTGCCGCAAACTTTATTGATCGCCCGGAGCGATTCCGGTCGGAAGCGTTCCCGCCCGCGAATGGGGGGGGGGGGCGGAGCCGGGAGCGTCTTACAGGTACGCCGCAACCTTCCGTTCGAGACGCAGGCGGTAAAGCTCGTCGGCGAAGGTGCGGAACGTGAGCGCGGGGCGGTTATCCGCCGAAGCGCGCAGGCCGTAGCGGTCCAAAAGCTGCCCGACGCGGCGGGCGACGGCGGGCGACGGGTCGACGATCGCGGCCCGTCCGTCGACGATGCGTTCCATCACCGGCGTCAGAAAGGGATAGTGCGTACACCCCAGCACGATCTGGTCGGCGCCCCGCGCCAGCATCGGCTCCACGGCGGCGCGCACCGCGGCTTCGGCCTCGGGCGTATCCTCCCGGTCCCCCTCGACCAGCTCCACGAAGCCCGTGCCGGGATAGGTCAGGACTTCGATCCCGCGGCC
>ENA-ORLY01001082-ORLY01001082.1-human-gut-metagenome-genome-assembly--contig:-NODE-1082-length-34603-cov-5.748016_pt1 | contig 34603 bp, 26 predicted proteins | sample MGYA00243071_ERZ508832 | MGnify/ENA primary metagenome ERZ508832 (study PRJEB26277, sample SAMN04329777) | human gut metagenome | biome: human-associated habitat | host: Homo sapiens | place: USA... | reverse complement strand
AGGCCCACGATCAGACCCGCGATGATGGCGATGGCCTGGGCCATACCGCCGAAGAACACATTGCTCAGAACCAGAGACAGGACCACCACGATGGCGGAGGAAACATAGGAGCCCATCTTCAGAGCCTTATGGGGGTTGGAATTCTCATCGCCCCGGACAAAGAAGCAGCCGATGATGGAAGCCACGATACCGGCGGCAGCCAGGATCAGGGGGAACAGAGCGCCGGCGCCGTTGAAGGTGCCGACCACAGCCACACCCAGAGTCAGCGCGGACACCAGAGCGCCCACGTAGGACTCAAACAGGTCAGCGCCCATGCCGGCCACGTCGCCCACGTTGTCGCCCACGTTATCAGCGATCACGGCAGGGTTCCGGGGGTCATCTTCGGGGATACCGGCCTCGACCTTGCCCACCAGGTCAGCGCCCACGTCGGCAGCCTTGGTGTAGATACCGCCGCCCACACGGGCAAACAGCGCGATGGAGGAAGCACCCAGAGAGAAGCCGGTGAGAATCTCCACGTTGCCGGTGAAGGCATAGATGGCGGCGCAGCCCAGCAGGCCCAGGCCAACCACGCACATACCCATGACGGAACCGCCGGAGAAGGCGACGCCCAGGGCCTTGTTCATGCCGCTGGACTTAGCGGCGGCAGCGGTACGGACATTGGCCTTGGTAGCCACGTTCATACCCACATAACCGGCGCACACAGAGAAGACCGCGCCGATCAGGAAGCAACCAGCGGTGAGCCAGGTGATGAACAGGCCGATCAGCACGAACAGCACCGCCACGAAAATGACCAGGATCTTGTACTCCGCGAAGAGAAATGCCCGGGCGCCATCACTGATGTTTCCCGCGATCTCCTTCATCCGTTCCGTACCGGCGTCAGCCTTGGAGACCACGGAGGTCTTCCATGCGGCAAACAGCAGAGCCAGAACCGCGCACAGCAAAACTACCCAAATGATGTTTTCCATTCCTTCCACTCCTTAAACGTTTTGTATAAAATTGAGTGTCTAACTTTGCTGTATCATTCTAACAACACCGCGCGTTTTTTTCAAGTAAATTTACCTAACGAGCAAATCACTTTAAATAAGTTTTACGTTTTGCCCAATTTTTTCCTTGAAAGCTTTTAAATTTTCGTCTTTATTTTTCATTTAACATTCATAAAATATGCAAATTATCAAATTTTTTTATATATATCAAGCAGCATTTTCTTTAAATACGCATCAGAATGCGAATAATTTTTTAATTTTTTCTCAAACGTTTACGAAAAATTTCAGAAAAACGATTACGCGTAGTCGAAATTTTTGACACCCTCAAAAAGCATAAAAAAATCCACGCCCTCTCGGCGTGGTCCTTCCGGTTTTACCGTTCGCTGTGGCTCTGCTCCTGACCGTCAAAAATCAGGTCATCCACATCTGCCATGAACTTGTTCATCGTCATTGCACATCCCTCCTTTTCTCAATTTTCATCCTGATTATACATCTGCATTTGAAGGTTTGCAAGGCAGTAATTGTGATTTTTTTGTAAACTCTGTGTCAAGTGCCCCCAGCCGCGCCGGAGTGGAACATCCTCCTACGCTCCGGATTCCCCGCTTCTTTTCCGCAAAATAAAGAAATCTGTTTACATTCCGGAGGGATATTACTATAATATAAGGATATTTCCCGACGGTACACGTCAGGCAGCGTACCGTCTACCTACACATCAGGAGGCGGTTATGCCGAATTTCAGGTCTCTTGAGTCCCTGCGCCGCCGGATCTGCACCATTATTGACATTGGTACGGCGGACGATCTCATCAGCCGCGCCTATGACATTTTCTACACCTTGGTCATTCTGGTAAACCTGGTGGTCACCATTGCCTACACCTTCGACGAGGCAGAGGCCACCTGCGGTCCGCTGCTGCTGCGGATCGAAGCTGCCACCGTGGCCTTTTTCGCGGTGGACTGCGTCCTGCGGATCTGGACTGCCAAGTACCACCATCCCAATCTGAAGGAATGGAAGGCCGTCTTCCGATACATTTTTTCTTTCTCAGGCATTGTGGACCTGCTGAGCTTTCTGCCTTACTACATGCCCCTTTTCTTCCCCTCCGGGGCCGTGGCCTTCCGGATGTTCCGGGTGGTGCGGATCTTCCGCCTGTTCCGGATCAACGCCTATTACGATTCCCTGAACGTTATTACCCAGGTCCTTACCAGCAAGGCCCAGCAGCTTCTCTCCTCCGTGTTTATCATTCTGGTGCTGATGACCGCCTCCAGTTTGTGTATGTACTCTCTGGAGCATGACGCGCAGCCCCAGGTGTTCTCCAACGCCTTTTCCGGCATCTGGTGGGCGGTATCCACCCTGCTGACGGTGGGTTACGGAGACATTTACCCCATTACCGCCCTTGGCAAGATCTTCGGCATTTTGATCACCTTTCTGGGCGTGGGCATGGTGGCGATCCCCACCGGTATCATTTCCGCCGGCTTCGTGGACCAGTATTCCCGCATCAAGCGGATCAGCGAATATGGCACGGAGGCGGACATTCACTTCATCCGCATCCACCTGACCCCCCGGGACCGCTGGGCCAATGCCCCGCTGCGGGATCTGGGCCTGCCGGAGGGCGTCATCATCGCCGCCGTCCAGCGGGGACGAGACATCATTGTTCCCCGGGGCGATGTGGTGCTCCTTCCCGGTGACAATCTTGTGCTGGGAGCAGGCGTCTATGAGGATGACATCCGCATCCAGCTAAAGGAGATCATCCTTCAGACACACCATCCCTGGGTGGGCCACCCGCTCCGGGATCTGGACATTTCCCGACAGACGGTCATCATCATGGTCTGCCGCCGGAACCGGACGCTGATCCCCAACGGCGGCCTGAAGCTGCTGGCAGGTGACAAGGTGTTCCTCTATACACAATCCCACCTGCCCCATGCGCAGGATATTCAAATCTGACAAATCATACAAGGAGGCCCCTATGGCTGATGATATGAGAACTCTGGGCTATATCTGCCCGAAATGCGGTGCGCAGGTAATGGGTGCCCGCTCCGTATTTGCGCTGGAAGCGTCTGACGCCGAGATCGAATGCTCCTGCGGCGGCAGCGTCCTGCGGACGAACTATGACGGCCAGAACTATCACATTCTGGTGCCCTGCGGCGTTTGCGGCCAGACCCACGAGGCTGTCTGTCCGCCGGAGCGGATGCTCCACGCCGCCACCGCCCTCAGCTGCCCGGACAGCAAGCAGTTCTGCTGCTTCATCGGCGACGAGGGCACGGTGGAACATCACCTCCGGGAGGCCAGCATTGCCATCTCCAAGGAAAAGGCGCAGGAGAACAGCGGCGAGGCGGAGGCCTTCACCGACAATGTGATCATGTACGAATTCCTCTCGGAACTCAAGGACATCGCCGCCCGGCCCAACGGTATCACCTGCGGCTGCGGCAGCCACGATTACAGCATGGAGATCCGCCGGGACGCGGTGGAGCTGACATGCCGGGACTGCGGCGCCCGCCTGCGGCTCAGCGCCGCCACCGACCGGGATCTGGACGATCTCTGCTGCCACATGAAGCTGGTCATTCCCGGTGGGAAGTGACCGTCTCCTTCTATTCTCAAAAAGAAAGGTGTAAAACTGTATGATCTCGCTTCTGGCCCGTTTCTTCTGCAAAAGCGACGGGAAAAGCCCCGCTCAGCTACGGACGGCCTACGGTATTCTCTGCGGCGCTGTTGGGATCGGGCTGAACCTGCTGCTGTTTTTGGGCAAGTTCTTTGCCGGGACCCTCTCCGGCTCCGTCGCCATCACGGCGGACGCCTTCAACAACCTCTCTGATGCCGGTTCCTCTGTGGTCACGCTGCTGGGCTTCCGCATTGCCGCCAAAGCGCCGGACCCAGGCCATCCCTTCGGCCACGGCCGGGCGGAGTACCTCTCCGGTCTGGCGGTATCCATGCTGATTTTGCTGATGGGCGTGGAACTGGCCAAGGAGTCCCTGAATAAGATTCTGCACCCCGCTCTGGTGGAGTTCAGCTGGCTGGTGATCGGGATTCTGGCTGCTTCTATCTGCGTGAAGCTGTATATGGCCATGTATAACCGCTCCCTCGGCAAAAAGCTCTCCGCACCGGCGCTGCTGGCGGCAGCGGCGGATTCGCTGGGAGATTGCATGTCCACCTCTGCCGTTCTGGTCGCCACCCTGATCGGCCATTACTTCCAGCTCCCGGTGGATGGCTGGGTGGGTATTCTGGTGGCACTGTTCATTTTCAAGGGCGGCATAGACGCCGCCAAGGACACCATCGATCCCCTGCTTGGAAAGCCTCCCACGCCGGAATATGTTAAAGAAATCGAAGATCTGGTAATGGCCCACAAGGAGATCTCCGGGATTCACGATCTGGTGGTCCATGACTACGGCCCCGGCCGGGTGATGATCTCCCTCCACGCGGAGGTCCCGGCCACCGGCAGCGTCATGACGATCCATGACACCATCGACAACATCGAACAGGAGCTGCACCGGAAGCTGGGCTGCGAGGCGGTGATCCACATGGACCCCATCGCCACGGATGACAGCACAACCGTTGTCCTCCGGAATAAGATCACAGAGCTGGCCCATTGCATCGATCCGGCCCTCAGTATCCACGATTTCCGCATGGTCCCCGGCCCCACCCACACCAATCTGATTTTCGACGTGGTGACGCCCTTCGGCTTCCGGCTAGAGGACGCCGAGGTAGCCCGGCAGCTCCGGGCTCTCATCCGCGCCTTCGACAGCCACTATGTCCCCGTAATTCAGGTGGAGCACTCCTACATATAATCTGGCAGCGGCGGCCCGGAGTCATTCCGGGTCGCCGCTGTATGCACAGGCCGATCTTTTTTGATTTTTCCCGCAAAAGGCCTTTACAAGTTCAGAAAATATTGCTATAATAACAGGGCTGTATGGGGGCGTAGCTCAGCTGGGAGAGCGTACGGTTCGCATCCGTAAGGTCGAGAGTTCGATCCTCTTCGTCTCCACCATAAAAACCACTCCATCGGAGTGGTTTTTTTTGGCTAACACTTCACTGGAAGTTTTATTTGGGGGTATCTTATGAAAACCGCATTGATCACTGGCGCGTCCCGTGGAATTGGCCGGGCCGTGGCCCGGGAATTAGCCCATCAGGGCTGGGCTGTGGGCATCAACTACCTGAACCGGGCGGACAAGGCCCGGGAGCTGGTGGAGGAACTGACGGCAGCGGGCTGTCATGCCGCCATGTTCCAAGCCGATGTAGCGGACAGCGCCGCCGTGGCCGAGATGGTCCGGAAGCTGGGTGAGACCTTCAGCCCGGTAGAATTGGTGGTAAACAACGCCGGTGTGTCGGGTCAGGGGCTGTTTCAGGACACCACCGACGAGATGTGGGACCGGTATCTGGCGGTAAATCTGAGCGGCGCCCGGAACACCGTCAAGGCGGCCCTCCCTCACATGATCTCGGAAAAACGGGGCTGCATCGTAAATATTTCCTCCATCTGGGGCCAGCGGGGGGCAAGCTGCGAGGTGGCTTACTCCTGCACAAAGGCGGGTATCATCGCCCTGACCCGGTCGTTGGCTATGGAATTGGCCCCCTCCGGCATCCGGGTAAACTGCGTGGCCCCCGGCGTCATCAACACTGATATGGTCCAGGTGCTGGGGCAGGAGACCGTGGAGGAGCTGATCCGCGAAACGCCTCTGGGCCGTTTGGGCACACCGGAGGACATCGCCTACGCCGTGGCATTCTTCGCCTCGGAACGGGCAGGCTTTATCACCGGTCAGGTTCTTACCGCCGACGGCGGCTTCATCGTATAAAGCTTCATGTATGAGCAGCGCACCGCGAACATGCACAAATGCCAGTGCATGAAGTTTTCGTGCATCATTTCCGGTTGCCCCGCAGGGGCGAGGAAATGGCACATTTCTTATTTCGCTATGCTTTTGCATGGCAAACCCGCACAGCAAAAGGACTGCCGCTTAGCGGCAGTCCTTTATCGTTGACTGACCTCCCAGGCGTCCTGAAAGATCAGATCATCCACATCACCCATAGGCTTTTTCGGCTCCATACGCTTCCCTCCTTTGCGATATCTGCATTTGCAACTTACTCAGTATATGCCGCCGAAGGTGAAAAATTGCACGAAACCGTGCATCGGAATTAAAAAAGCCGTCCGGGACGTCCCCTTTACAAATGGCCTGAAAGTGTGTATAATATTTTTAATTATGTGCAAATATCTGCAAATGCGAGGAATTTAATCATGGAACTGACTCAAGGCGTCCGGTTCGACACATTGGAGCTGTCACCGGAAATTCTGCGCGCTTTAATGGAGCGCAATATTGTACAATCCACCCCGGTGCAGGCGGGCTGCATCCCCCCCATGCTGGAATGGCGGGACGTAATCGCCAAGGCCCCCACCGGTACCGGCAAGACCTTTGCCTACGGCATCCCCATTGTGGAGCATATCGACCCGGAGGACGAGAGCGTTCAGGCGGTGATCCTGGCCCCCACCCGGGAGCTTGCCATCCAGATCACCGATGAGCTGCGGATCCTCTACACCTATAAACCCGGCATCCGGGCAGTGTGCCTGTACGGCGGCGCACCCATCGGCCGCCAGATCGACGCGCTGAAAAAACATCCCCAGATCGTAGTGGCCACACCGGGACGGCTGTCCGACCACATGAAGCGCCGCACCGTCCGGGTGGATACGGCAAAAACCGTGGTGCTGGACGAGGCGGACCGGATGCTGGACATGGGCTTCATCCATGACGTGACCCGGCTGCTGGACCGCATGGACAAGCGGAAAAATCTGGGACTGTTCTCCGCCACCATCTCCCGTGAGGTCATGGACATCGCTTGGGTGTATCAGCGGGACGCGGAGGAGGTCACCGTCCGGGAGGACGAGCAGAACAAGCCCGATATCAAGCAGTTCCGCATGGATGTGAGCTTCGACGGCAAGGCGGAGGCCATCGCCAAGATCCTGAACGAGACCGGCTTTGACCGCTGCATGGTATTCTGCAACACCAAGGGCAACACGGAGCGCATCACCAAGTTCCTGCAGATGCGGGGCATCGACGCCCAGTGCATCCATGGGGACATTCCCCAGAAGAAGCGGGAGCAGGTAATGGATCTGTTCCGCAAGGGTAAGCTTCGGGTCTTTGTTTCCACTGACGTGGCCGCCCGGGGCATCGACGTGGATGATGTGGACATCGTGTTCAACTGCGACATTCCTGATGAAAATCAGGACTATGTCCACCGGATCGGCCGTACCGGCCGGGTCAAGCGGCAGGGCGTGGCCGTCAGCTTTGTGGCGGACTTCCCCTCCAAGATCCGGATCGACGATATTGCCAAGAATACCCGCAATGAGATCCTGCCGGTGAAATTCGATGAAAACGGCAGCCTGACCATGGCATAACATAAAAGGAGTCCCTATGAAATTATGGAAGCGCCTGACAGCGCTGTGTCTCAGCGCTCTGGTGTGCGTTACCCTCCTGACCGCCTGCGGCCGGAAGGAATCGGCAGACGGCCGGGCATCCCTCTCCGTCTGCGTGGGTGAAACCCCCGCCACCTATGATCCTATCTACGCCCAGCGGATCGGAGACCAGACCATCCTGAACCACCTTTATGAAAATCTGATGCGGCTGGAAACGGGCGAAAACAGCCAGGCCATCGCAGTCCCCGGTGCCGCCAAAAGCGTGGACATGAAGGAGAACAGCGATGGCACCGTCACCTACACCTTCCGCCTCCGGGGCGGCAAGTGGTCCGATGGCGTAGAGGTCAAGGCCAGCGACTTTGTATACGCCTGGCAGCGTCTGGCGGACCCCGCCACCGGCTCCGTGTATGCCCCGCTGCTGTCCATTGTCAGCGGCTATGCGGAGGCTCAGGCCTCCGGCGACATAAGTCTGCTGGCGGTGAGCGCAAAAAGCAGCACCACCCTTGTGGTGACCCTGACCGGTCATTATGACTGGTTCCTGCGGGAGGTCTGCACCTCCATCGCCACCATGCCTCTGCGGCAGGATGTTGTACAGCGGCTCAAGCAGGAGGCGGATGCCGCCAACGATAATCTGAAAGAGGATGAGACGCCCCGTCGCTGGTGGTCCGATCCCACCCGTCTGGTGACCAATGGTCCCTATACTGCCTCCGCAGAGGACGAAAATGCTCTGACGCTGACGGAAAATACCGCCTACGGCAAAAAGCTGACCGGTCCGGAGGATCTGACCTTCCGCTTCGGAGACACGCAAACGGCGGAGGTCCTGTATGATCAGGGCGTGGTAGACGCTGTCTGGCCTCTGACGGAGGAGGAGATGGCAGAGCAGATGGAAGCGGATGAGACCTGGCAGGCAGAGCCTGTTCTGGAGACTTACTCCGTCATGTTCAACTGCAGCCGTCTAGAGGATGAATCCATCCGCAAGGCCCTGAGTCTGGTGATCGACCGGGAACAGCTGGCCGCCATGGCGGGGATTACGGCACAGCCCGCCGAGGGACTGGTGCCCCCCGGTGTGCCGGAGGACAACGCAGATCTGGATTTCCGCGCCTGCGGCGGCAGCCTGCTGGACAACGACCCGGAAAGCTACGCCGACCGCTGCCAGAATGCAGTGGACCTGATGCAGAATGCCGGATATGACCGGGGCAGCGACCTGAGTGCGGAGTTGGGTGCTCTGGAATATCTCTATGTGGATCAGGGCAGCAACAAGACCGTGGCCATGGCCCTGTGCGGTATGTGGGGCCACTATCTGGGCGTGAACGTGACGCCCAGAGCCGTAACGCCGGCGGAGCTGGCCTCCGCTATGCGCAGCGGGAATTACACGCTGGCCGGTATGTCCGTCAGCGCCGTGTGCAGCGATGCGGAATGTTTCCTGATGGACTGGACCACCGGCAATCGGGACAACTTCCTCCACTATGAAAACAGCGCCTACGATACGCTGATGTCCATCATCGCCGGTGCAGAGGACGGCTCGGCCCGTATGGGCTGTCTCCATGACGCGGAGGACCTGCTGCTGGAGATCGACTGCGCCATATCCCCCCTCTACACGGTGGGAACGGCCTGGAAGCTGCGGGACACCTATCTGGGTGCCATCCGGGACCCCCGGGGCTGGTTCGACTTCCGGGGCGTGTATCCCAAGCCCGTCACCGTGCAGTAATTCCAACAGAACCAATGGAATACGCCGCAACCGCAATGAAATGCAAAACAACGCAGCCGTTTTCGGGATAATCTCCCGAAAACGGCTGCGTTCTTTATGTTCCAAACTCTTGCGGACAACTTTCTTACGGCTTCGCGTAGATTTTTCTTCCGGCGGACCAGACTGCCTGTACGGCCCCCTCCTGACGGCGGTACACCGCCCGTTCCAGCCGCTCCGCCGGAGTCAGGGTGCGGGGCTGGGGCAGTGTGTCATCCGCCAGTACGATGGCGTGAAGGGAATTTCCCGCGGCAAAGCCCGGCTGCTCTCCAAAGAAAGCGGCCCCGGCAGAGGTAGCCAGATACCACCCCTCCGCCACGGTGAGGAAGGGCGTGCTCCAGCCGTCCATCATCCGCCGGGCCTTGGAGGCCCGAACGGCGGCCGCCGTCACATCGAACATATCCAAGTGGTCTCCTCCGGCGATGTCGCTGCCAAGGGCCACCTTTACGCCCTCGTCCAGCATCCTCCGTACCGGCGCCACGCCGGAGCAGAGATTCTGATTGGAGTCGGCGCAGTGGACCACCGTTACCCCGGCGTCCTTCATGGCCTGCCGCTCCCGCTCGTCCGACCAGACGCAGTGGGCCATCACGGTGCGATCATTCCAAAGGTCGTACTTCTTGTAGGTCTCCCAATACTGTCTGCAATCCGGGTGGAGCTGGCGTACCCAGTCCATCTCCGCGCCGTTTTCCGACAGGTGAGACTGCACCGGCAGATCGCGCTCCGCCGCCAGCTTTCCCAAAAATGCCATCAGCTCATTCGTGCAGGAGGGGGTGAACCGGGGTGTCAGAATCGGCTTGATGTGCCGGAGATCCTGACAGGCATCCAGCCACCGCAGTGTGTCACGCATGGAATCCTCCGTGGTCTCCTCCAACACGCCGGGTGCGCCGTTGCGGTCCATATTCACCTTGCCAACATAGCCGGTGATCCCCGCTTTTTCCAGCTCATCCATCAAGATCAGGGTAGCGTCGGTGTGGAGGGAGGAAAACATGCACACCCGGGTCGTCCCGTGGGACACCAATTCCCCCGCCAGCTGCCGGTACACCGCCCGGGCGTAGTCCGGCTCCGCGAACCGGGCCTCCGTGGGGAAGGCGTAGGCATTCAGCCAGTCCAGCAGGGGCAGATCCATACCCATCCCCAGCATGGGATATTGGGGAGCGTGGAGGTGCAGGTCCGCAAAGGACTGGACGATCAGGCAGTCTCCATAGTCCTCCACAGACGCTCCGGCATATTGCTCCGGCAGCACCGGATACACCCCGGTAATGACGCCGTTTTCAGCGATGAGATAACCGTGTTCCGTCACATCCAGCCGGCCGCAGACCGGCGCGGAAACGATATTTCCTTTCAGAATAGTGGTCATTGCGTCCTCCTTTCAAAACAAAAGAGTGCCCGCATAAGCGGACGCTCATAGCAAGATCTTAGGCGATCTCATAGAAACTTCCGCGCCTGAGACGATCCCATCAGCGGAATTATATGAGCCATATTTCCTTTTACAGTTTGATTGTACCACAGTGCCGGGAAAAAGGCAAGCCTCTCCGTCGGCATACACCGTCGGCACACATCCGGGAATTGTCGCCTATACTGGCGTACAGGCAAAATTCCGCCTGAATCGAGGAAAAGGCGTTGATTCGTATGCTGCAAGCATTGAGCTGGGCCGCTTTGGGCACCGGCTTTACCTTTCTGATGACCACCTTAGGGGCTGCGGTGGTATTTTTCTTTGTGGAGGAGCCCCGGCCCCAGTTCCAGCGAACCATGCTTGGCTTCGCCGCCGGGGTGATGACGGCGGCCAGCGTCTGGAGCCTGCTGCTGCCCGCCATCGAGCAGTCGGCGGACTTCGGCGTTCCCGGCTGGCTCCCCGCAGCGGCGGGGCTGCTGTTGGGCGTGGGCTTTCTCTCCGCGCTGGACGCCGTTCTGCCCCATCTGCGGCGGGCAAAGGACATGGACTTGACCCGCCGCCAAAGCACGCTGCTGATGGCAGCCATTACCCTCCACAATGTACCGGAGGGCATGGCGGTGGGCCTCGCCTTCGCACTGGCGGCAGAGGGCGAGGGCATGGCTGGGGCTGCGGCGCTGGCGCTGGGCATCGGCATCCAGAATCTTCCGGAGGGCGCCGCCATCTCCCTTCCTCTGCGGCAGGAGGGCAGCTCCCGGGGCCGGGCTTTTCTGTTAGGGACCCTCTCCGGCAGCGTGGAGCCGATTTTCGGTATTCTGGTAGTGCTGGTAGCTGCCGGTGTCCGACCTCTGATGCCATGGCTCCTCAGCTTCGCCGCCGGAGCCATGCTGTATGTGGTGGTGGAGGAGTTGGTGCCTCAGGCCCATTCCAAAGCCGGGACCTGCGGCTTTGTGGGGGGCTTTTTAATTATGATGATCTTAGACGTGGCGCTGGGATAGTGTGTCAAAATGTAAACTTACATTGTCTCCCGAAAAAAAGTCTGCTATAATCGGCCCAGCACACCAAACCCACGCAAAGGAGAACAAATATGGATACAAAATTCAGCGGCAGCGCAAATTACGTAGCGTCCCGCGACCTGATGGAAACCGTCAACATCGCCGTGGCTTTGCAGAAGCCTCTGCTCATCAAGGGTGAGCCGGGCACCGGCAAGACCATGCTGGCCCAGGCCGTTGCGGACGCTCTTGGGAAAAAGCTCATTATCTGGAATGTAAAATCCACCACCAAAGCCCAGGACGGCCTGTACGTCTATGACGTGGTGCAGCGGCTCTATGACAGCCAGTTTGGAAACGCCGGTGTGGATGACGTCAAAAAATACATCAAGCTGGGTAAGCTGGGCGAAGCCTTCTCCGCCGATGAACAGGTGGTCCTGTTGATCGACGAGATCGACAAGGCGGATTTGGAATTTCCCAATGACCTTCTCTGGGAGCTGGACCGGATGGAGTTCTACATCCCTGAGACGAAGGAGACCGTACAGGCCAGGCAGCGCCCCATCGTCATCATCACCTCCAACGCAGAGAAGGAACTGCCGGACGCTTTCCTCCGTCGGTGCGTGTTCCACTACATCGAGTTCCCGGAGCAGGAGCAGATGGAAGCCATCCTCCGGGTCCACTTCGGTGATTTGGAGGAAAAATTAGTGAAGCAGTCCCTCGCCGCCTTCTACTGGCTGCGGGAGCTGCGGGGCATTGAGAAAAAGCCCTCCACCTCTGAGCTGGTGGACTGGATCCGGGCGCTGGCGGCCGGCGGCGTGGACCCCGATCGCATCGAACAGGAGATCCCCTTTGCCGGCGTCCTGCTGAAAAAAGACAAGGATCTTCAGACCCTGCGGAAGGTGAAATAAGCCATGTTCGCCGCGTTTTTTTACCTGCTGCGTCAGCGGGGACTGCACGTTTCCCTGAACGAGTGGATGACGCTGCTGGAGGGCATGGAAAAGGGACTGCACCACTCCACCCTCACCGGCTTTTATCACCTGTGCCGGGCCATCGTGATGAAGAATGAGACGGAATTTGACCACTTCGACCAGATCTTTCTGGAATTCTTCAAGGATGTCCCCTACACCGAGGAGCTGCCGGAGGATCTGCTGGACTGGCTGAACCACCCCAGCGAGGATCTGAAACGGACCATTGCGGACCTGCGCGCCGCCGGGTTCCCGGATGAAACACTGGAGGAACTTCTAAAAATGCTGGAGGAACGTCTAAAAGAGCAGACGGAGGAGCACAACGGCGGCAACTACTGGGTGGGGACTCAGGGCCGCACCCCTTGGGGGAACAACGGCTGGCACCCCAACGGTATCCGGATCGGCGGGCAGTCCATGCACCGCACCGCCATGATGGTAGCGGGGGAGCGGAAATTCCGGGACTTCCGGAAAGACAATAAGCTGGACACCCGCCAGTTCCAGATGGCCTTCCGCACACTGCGGCAGCTGTCCGCGCAGGAGCGGAGTCCCGAAAAGGAATTGGATGTGGACGCCACGATCCACGACACCTGCGAGAGTGCGGGTCGGCTGGAGATCCGGTATAAAAACCCCCGGAAGAACACGGTGAAGGTCCTGCTGCTGATGGATTCCGGCGGCTCTATGGACTACTATTCCGGGCTGTGCAGCCAGCTGTTTCAGGCGGCCACCAAGTCCAACCACTTTAAAGAGCTGCACACCTACTATTTCCATAACTGCATTTACGGCGACGTTTACAACGGCCCCCGCCTCTGGCAGGACGGCCAAACGCCTACGGAATGGCTTTTGCAGAATTTCGATGCCAGCTACAAGGTCATTCTCGTGGGCGATGCCGCCATGAACCCCTACGAGCTACGGGAAAAGCAGTACGATTGGCGGAACCAGCGGTACGGCCCTTCCGGTCTGGAATGGCTGGAGCTGTTCAAAAAGCACTTCCCCTATCTCATCTGGCTGAACCCGGAGCCTCTTCCGGCATTTCAGGACTTCTGGACCCTGACCCACCTGCAGCTGGCCAAGCTGTTCCCCATGTTCGACCTCTCCGCCGAGGGCTTGGAGCAAGGCATGAAGCGCCTTATGGTGAAGCGATAAACGAAACAGGCCCGCAGCATCGCGGGCAAAACAAATGAAAAGAGGTGGATTATGGATTTTCCCAAGCTGCTGGGGCTGCGCCCCGGCGTCACCGCCGTCATCGGCAGCGGCGGTAAAACCAGTTTGCTGCGCCGTCTGGCGGAGGAATTACCGGGGACGGTCCTCCTCTGTACCACCACCCATATCCGCCCCTTTGAGGAATACCCCCTGCTGACGGCCCCTACGCCGGAGGACATCCGCAAGGCTCTGACCGCTCATCGGGTCCTCTGTCTGGGGACCCCCTGTGAAAATGGCAAGCTGACCGCTCCCTCCCTCTCCATAGAGACGCTGGCCACGCTGGCGGACTATGTGCTGGTGGAGGCCGACGGTTCCCGGCAGCTGCCTTTGAAGGCCCATGAAGCCCACGAGCCGGTGATCCCCGCCGTCAGCCGTCAGGTGATCTGCGTGGTGGGGGCATCCGGTTTCGGGAAACCCATCCGGGAAAGCGTCCACCGGCTGGAACGGTTCTGCGCCCTGACCGGCGCCGCTGCGTCAGATCCCGTCACGCCGGAACAGGCCGCAAAGGCCATTTTGGCGGAGCGGCTGTGCGATACCATGTTCCTGAATCAGATCGACACGGAGACCCAACGGCCTCTGGCGGACCGCTTCGCCGCGGCGCTGGGCGGCTCCGGTCTCCGGATCGCCGCCGGGAGTCTTCGGGCCGGGAGCGGCTGGCTTTACCCGGATATCCGAAAAATATGACAGGCCCACTGTCCCCACATTCTGCTGCGAAGTCGCATTTTCTTCGCAAAAGTGCAAACATTTCCACAGAATCATTGATTTTCGCAAACGTTTTCTCCTGTGAATTGCATAAAAATACCTGCAAGGGGTTCACAGCTAACTGGTTCCATGGTATAATTTGACACGTTCTTAACAATATTTCCGCCGCCTTTATCCGCCGCGGAACGATCCTGAACGGAGAAAATGCCATGGAACACCATGAAAAAGCAGGATGCCTGTTTCCTAAAATCGGTATGCGCAACGTCAAGACCGCCCTTGCGGCAGCCCTGTGTGCGCTGGTCTACTACTTTCTGGACCGCAACCCTACCTTCGCCTGCATCGGCGCCATTTTCGGTATGGGCAGCAGCTTTATGCAAAGCCGTCTCCACGGCGGCAACCGCTTCTTCGGCACAATGGTAGGCGGTTTTATCGGCATGGGTCTGTTTGCCATTTACATGGAGTTGTTCCCTGACGGCAGCAACTCCTGGGTCCTGATTCCCCTGACCTTCATCGGCGTGATCATTTTGATCCTGCTGTGTCAGCACATCTGGGTGGGCGGCGTACAGCCCGGCGGCGTGGTGCTGTGCATTCTGCTGTTCAACACCCCCACGGACACTTATATCACCTACGCCATGAACCGTATTCTGGACACCGGAATCGGCGTGCTGGCGGCGATTTTTGTCAATGGGATGCTGCCCGGCGGCTTCACCTTCTCTTTTATGCACAGGCTCTACCAGCGTCTGGGGATCCGGGACGATGTAGAGGATGAATTCATGGCCAAACCCGCCGTCTGAGCGATCAGAGGCCGCTCCTTCCAAACGGATCCATTCGCACAAATGCAAATATGCAAGAAGTACCGCTCCCCTGCTGAGAAAACGTTCAGCAGGGGAGTTTTCTATCTACGCCCCCAGGGTTTGACCCGTAAATTCCGTGTGAAACCCGAAAAAGAGGAAGTGCACTTCATGGAAGCCCACTTTCACCTGACATAGAATCTCGGTATCAGTCAGATATACGGAGGTTTTGACGAATGAACGGGTATAAAGAGTCACTTCGGCAGTACTTTTCTGTACAGGTGAAAGCGCTTTGCAAGAAGCGGAAGCTGACCCAAGAGGAAATGTCCGAGCAGTTACATATCACGGTTCGGGCCTATGGCGATTTAGAGCGCGGCTGCAGTTGTTGTTCTGCAATCGCTCTCTTATTCTTTTTACTGATGCTGGAGCCAGATGAGCTGGCGGCGTTTCTTGCGCAGATGAAAAAGCAGTTCCGGGATCAGGATCAGCAGGAGGTCGCATAGACCCCTTTTTGCAGTATTTCTGTATCTGAAAATATGGGGGGGATTTAGAATATGACCAGTCGCAAGCGTGTGCTATTGGCCGACGGCAGCGAGGAATTTCGCTGGTTGATGTGGAAAAATGTGGCAAATCATGATTTTTTCTCCCTCGCAACCGTCGGCAGTGGCCGCGATGTTTTATTATGTATGCAAAAACAGACTGCCGATCTGCTGCTGATGGACACGGCGCTGCCGGATGTCTGCGGTCTAACCGTGTTGGATGAGTTGCAGCGCCGGGGGACTGCCCCTCAGAGGGTCATCCTTCTCTCCAGCATCGTTTCTGAGCAAGTCACCGATCAGGCTTTTGCTCTGGGCGTCTCACAGTTTATTCCAAAGCCGTTTCATACCGATCTGCTGTTTGATGCCATGTACGAACTGTTTCCCGGCTGTTCCTGCGGTCATTGGCCGCATAGTCCTCAGTAGGATACAGATAGTCCACGCCCTCAGAAAACAAAAAACCCCAACGGGCACCGCAAACGCGATGACCCGCCGGGGGATCTCCGGAATCAGTCGTCGCCTCCGTCAAAGGGAGCCGCATGATCCGGACTTTTTACTTTTCAAAGACGGGGATCAATCCACCAGACCGGCGGTGATGATGGCCATGGAGTAGACCTCCAGAGCGTTGCAGCCGCGGGACAGGTCGTTGATGGGAGCGTTCAGGCCCTGCAGGATGGGGCCGTAAGCGTCGAAGTTACCCATGCGCTGGCAGATCTTGTAGCCGATGTTGCCGGCGTTGATGTCGGGGAAGATGAAGGTGTTGGCATGACCGCCCACGGAGCTGGTGATGTGCTTGGTCTTGGCCACCACGGGAGACACGGCGGCGTCGAACTGGAACTCGCCGTCCACGGGAACGTCGGGCATGGCAGCCTTGGCCTTCTCGCAGGCGTTGCGCATCTTGTCCACGTCCTCGCCCTTGCCGGAACCCAGAGTGGAGTAGCTCAGGAACGCCACCTTGGGATCAATGCCGAAGACCTTGGCGGTACGGGCAGTCTCAACGGCGATCTCCACCAACTCATCCTCGGTGGGCTTAATGTTGATGGCGCAGTCAGCCATAGCCAGGACCTCGTTCTCGCCGGTGGCGGAAGGACGGACCATAATGAAGCAGGAGGACACGATCTTGCTGCCCGGCTTGGTCTTGATGATCTGCAGGGCGGGACGGACGGTGTCGGCGGTGGAGTAGGTAGCGCCGCCCAGCAGAGCGTCGGCATAGCCCATCTTCACCAGCATGGTGCCGAAGTAGTTGGCCTGAGACAGGGACTTGCGGCACTGCTCCTCGGTCATCTTGCCCTTGCGCAGCTCCACCATCAGGGCCACCATCTTGTCCATGTCAGGGAAGATGGCGGGGTCCATGATCTCAGCGCCGCGGATGTTGAAGCCGGCCTCTTCGGCAGCCTTGGTGATCTCGTCGGCGTTGCCCACCAGAACGGGAGTCAGAAAGGTACCGGACAGCAGACGGGCAGAAGCCTCCAGGATGCGGGGATCGGTGCCCTCGGTGAAGACGATCTTACGGGGATGCGCCTTCAGCTTTTTGATCAGAAATTCAAACATGTTGATTCCTCCAGTTTTTAATTCAGGGAATGGGGTTTCAATTCCACTCTTTATTATACACGGTCCGCAGCCGGGGTCAATGAAAAAAGTGACGAATTGGGACGTAATTTTTTCCGATTTTTGCGTGTCAACTACGAAATTCGGCAAAAAAGCATCGTTAAAATACATAAAAATATGCCAAAAAGCCAGAAGTTGCTTGACGGGCGAATATAAAAGGGATAATATAAAGCGGTAACAATTTGTTACTTTTTATGGTTCACAAATCTTTAAAGGGCATCTGCCCGCGATACGATAGGAGCATTATGAGTCAAAACACCAAAAAGCCTTATGATCTGCCGGACTGGCCCGCAGAGGCGGAACAGACCCAGGAAGCGCCCAGACCCCGCAGAAAGCGGCGCGCTCCCGCTGAGCCCGAAGACCTCTGGGGCAAGCTCCGCTTCCGGGCCGGAAAGAAGGTCCGCTGGTTTGGCCGCCGCTGCCGCCGGGTTGTCCGGGAGGCTCAGGCCCATCGGTTCCCGGAGTCCAACCGGAAGCCTCTGCAATTCCTGCTGATGCTTTGGGGGCTGCTGCCCTCCGCTGCCAGCCGGCTGCGGGAGATCCTGCTGGGCCGCCGCAGAGAGCGGAACCTCCGCACCAGCAGATTCTCCGTCTGGTTTGAAAAGGAAAAGCGCCTCCACTCCCTGATGTTCCTGGGAGGAAGCTGTGCGCTGGCAGGCATTATCCTGTTCTGTTCCTTCTTCACCATCGGCACCACCGTCTCCTATGACGGGCAGGTGTTGGGACGGCTGGCTTCCAAATCGGAAGCCGAAACCGTCCGGAAGGATCTGGAAAGCATCACCTCCCGGACACTGGGAGAGACCTACACCATCGACGATTCCCTGCTGCAATACGATTCCGGCTGGATGCTCCGTCAGGACATCGAGGACAAGGCCGTATACGAGGACCAGCTCTCGGATGAGATCGGTCTTGTGACTTCCGCCTACTGTCTGTATGTCAACGGCGAGCGCATCGGCGCCACCCCCTACGAGGGCGCGTTGGAGGAGCTGCTGGATCAGCTTCAGAAGGCGGCCTCCGACGAGGATACCATTTCCTGTAAATTTGCAGAGGACGTTGAGATCCGGCAGGAGTACGTTCCCACCAGTGAGATCATGAACCTGGGCTATATTGCGGAACTGCTTTACAGCACCAAGACGGCCGAGGTCACTTACGAGGTGAAAAAGGGCGATACCTGGTCTCAGATCGCCGCCAAGAACGACATGTCCTCCGCAGAGCTGCTGGCGCTGAACCCCGGCTACAACATCAATAAGCTTCAGATCGGCGAAGTGCTGACCCTGTCCGCCTCTGTCCCCTACCTGACCATGACTGTGGTAAAGCAGGAGCGGTATCTGGATGATGTGTCCTACAACATTGAGTACACCGACAGCGCTGACCTCTATCAGGGCGACTATAAGGTGACCTCAAAGGGTGAATATGGCAAGGCGGACGTGATGGCTAAGGCCACCTACGTCAATGGCGAGGAAACGGAGCGGACCATTCTCTCCTCCGTGACTTTGAAAGAGCCTGTCACCGAATACCGGCTCCGGGGCACCAAGGCCCGGCCCACCTGGATGCCTACCGGCAGCTTCCGCTGGCCCACCAGCGGTCGGATCAGCTCCTACTTCGGCGGGCGGAAATCCCCCGGCGGCATCGGCTCCACCAACCACAAGGGCATCGACATCGCCGTCCCCAGAGGGACACCCATCTACGCCGCCGACGGCGGCACCGTGACCTACTCCGGCTGGATGAGCGGCTACGGTTATCTGGTGCAGATTGACCACGGCAACGGCTACGTCACCCGGTATGGTCACAACTCCAGTCTCACCGTCAGCGTGGGGCAGCACGTTTACAAGGGCCAGCAGGTGGCCCGGGCCGGCTCCACCGGCAACTCCACCGGCAACCACTGCCACTTTGAGGTGCGGTACAACGGCGTGGCGAAAAACCCGTTGAACTACCTGCCGTAACAAACTGCATTCCAGAAAAGGGAGGACTTTTGTCCTCCCTTTTTCTTGTGTTCCAGGAGCTTTTATGCTATGATATTTTAGTTAAGTTATGTGCTTTTTCTCCCGGCTCCAAGTGGATAAACACATAAGGCCGGGACTCTGAAAGGAGTGCGAAATATGAAGTCCCTGAAGGTTTTAATGCTCAACGGCAGTCCCCATACCAACGGCAACACCGCCGTGGCCCTGCGGGAAATGGAAGCGATTTTCAAGGAGAATGACGTCGATGTGGAAACGGTGGTCCTGGGAAACCGGGACATCCGGGGCTGCGTGGCCTGCGGCTCCTGTGCCAAGACCGGCAAGTGCGTCTTTGACGATGGAGTAAACGAGCTGGCCCCCAAGTTTCAGGAGGCCGACGGACTGGTGATTGCCAGTCCGGTGTATTACGCCTCCGCCAACGCCACGCTGATTGCCTGTCTGGACCGGCTGTTTCACAGTACGTCCTTTGATAAGACCATGAAGGTGGGTGCCAGCGTAGCCTGCGCCCGGCGGGGCGGCTGCTCCGCCACCTTTGATGAGTTGAACAAGTATTTCACCATCTCCGGGATGCCTGTGGCCTCCAGCCAATACTGGAACAGTATTCACGGCCGGACGCCCGGTGAAGCGGAGCAGGACGGCGAGGGGCTTCAGACCATGCGGACCCTGGCCCGGAACATGACATTCCTGATGCGCAGCATCGCGCTGGGCAAGGAGCAGTTCGGTCTCCCGGAAAAGGAAGATCGGATCGCCACTCATTTTATCAGATAACTTTAGGAGGATATACCATTTGAAGCGTGAAAATGTACTGGTGTCCGAGGACGCGCTGGCGCGTCAGCGGGAGTTTGAAGCAAAGATCAAGAAGATGTTCACCTCCCGGGAAGCCCATCCTGTGGCCTGCGTGGACACCTTTGGCTGTCAGCAGAACGTAGCGGACGGCCAGAAGCTGATGGGTATGCTGGCCGACAGCGGCTTTACCTTTACAGAGGACCCCAAGGAGGCGGATCTGGTGATTCTGAACACCTGCGCCGTCCGGGAGCACGCGGAGCAGCGGGTCTTCGGCAATCTGGGCATTCTCACCCACACGAAAAAGGAAAACCCGGAGCAGGTGATCTGCCTGTGCGGCTGCATGGCGCAGGAGGAGCGGGTCTCTCAGCGGGTGAAGGAATCCTACCGTCATGTGGATCTGGTGTTCGGCCCCCATGCCCTGTGGAAGTTCCCGGAGCTTTTGTGGCAGGTCTATGAGACCCGGAAGCGGGTCTTCGCCGTGGACAATGAGGACGGCACCATTGCCGAGGGCATCCCTGTGGTGCGGGAAAAGGGCGTGAAGGCATGGGTCAGCATCATGTACGGCTGCAACAATTTCTGTTCCTACTGCATCGTACCCTATGTCCGGGGCCGGGAGCGCAGCCGTGATCCCCAGTGCGTTTTGCAGGAGGTCCGGGAACTGGTTGCCGCCGGTTACAAGGACATCACCCTGTTGGGGCAGAATGTCAACTCCTACGGCAATGATCTGGATCTGGACTACCATTTCCCGGATCTCTTAGAGGACATCGACAAGATCCCCGGCGAATACTTGATCCGCTTTATGTCCAGCCATCCCAAGGATGCCACCAACCACCTCTTTGACGTGATGGCCAAGTGCTCCCATGTGGCAAAGCAGCTCCACCTTCCCTTCCAGTCCGGCAATGACCGCGTACTGAACGAGATGAACCGCCGCTACACCCGGGAGAAATATTTAGAGGAAATTCGCTACGCCAAAAGCGTAATGCCCGGTCTGGTGCTGACCTCCGACGTCATCATCGGTTTCCCCGGTGAGACGGAGGCAGAAGCCATGGACACCGTTTCTCTGGTGGAGGAAGTGGGCTTCGACGCTTTGTTTACGTTTATCTACTCCCCCCGTCCCGGCACAAAGGCGGCAGCCATGCCAGACCCCGCCACTCGTGCCGAAAAGCAGAAGTGGTTCGATAAGCTCCTGGAAGTCCAGAATGCCAATTCCGCCAAGCTTCACGCCGCCTATGTGGGCAAGACCGTCCGGGTGCTGGTGGACGGCGAGAGCGACGACGAAAACTTCCCCCTTGCCTCCCGCACTGAGGGCAACCGGCTGGTGCGGCTGAAGGGTGACAAGAGTCTGATCGGCAGCTTTATTGACGTAAAGGTAACGGACAGCAACACCTGGGCGCTGTACGGCGAGCCGGTGTGAGTTTCCTGTTCCCACAAGGGGAATTCCCGGTGGAACGTACCGGCTCGGTACGGAGAAGCCAAGGGGATATTCTCTTTTGAAAAGAGAATGTCCCCCCGGCCCCCTAAAGAGAAACGCGGGGGGATTTCGATTTCCCCCCGCACCCCCTTGAAACGACTCAAAGGGGCGAAACTGCGGTTTCTCCCCTTTGGAAACCCCTCTAAGGATAAGGGGAGCGGCAGCGGAAAGGGAGGCAGAGGGTGTCCTCTTTGCACCCTGAGGTTTGATGCAACTATCAGCACGGCGTACAAGGCCGGACAAGCTCTGCACCCCGCCCGTGATTTAGTACGCAATTCTTCACCTGCACAGCAGTTCTCACAGAATCCGTTTCCCCCAAACTTGCACCTGTGTGCAAGTTTGGAACAAACACTTTTTCTTTTCCACCGTGCACGGCGCATTTTCTTTTTGGCGTTTCAAAAAGAAAATGGGGGGTGCATTCCGGCAGGCAAAGCCTGCATCCCTGCGGCGGTTCGCCGCATCCCCTGTGGAGCACAGTCCCTGCGGAAGCAGAAAAGATGGGGATTCAATTCTGCATGGTATCACCATGCTTTCCCGTGCCGCAAAGCGGCACACGCGTATACGATTTGGTAAAATAAAACAGAAACATTTGCTGAAAGATAAAGAAAGAGGTATTTTTATGGCGGAACTGACCCCCATGATGAAGCAATATCTGGAAATCAAGAAGGACAACCCGGATTCCATTCTGTTTTTCCGTCTGGGGGACTTCTATGAGATGTTCGCCGACGATGCCAAGCTGGCTTCCAAGGAACTGGACCTGACCCTGACCTCCCGGGACCACGGCAAAAACGCCAAGCCGGAGGAAGAACGGGTCCCCATGTGCGGCATCCCCTATCACGCCAGCGAGTCCTATATTGCCCGTCTCATCGCCAAGGGCTACAAGGTGGCCATCTGCGAGCAGATGGAGGATCCCGCCACCGCCAAGGGCCTGGTGAAGCGGGACATCATCCGGGTGGTGACCCCCGGCACCGTCATCGACGCCGCATGTCTGGATGATAAGTCCGGCAACTACCTCTGCGGCATTTATCTGGACAGTCAGGGAGGCGGCGCGGCCTTCTGCGACCTCTCCACCGGTGAGACTCACCTCACCGCCTTCTCAGGTAAAGACACCCTGACCCACATCATCAATGAGCTGGGCCGGTTCAGCCCCGCCGAGGCCATTCTCAGCGACGGGGCGTTCAGTGAGAAGGCGCTGACAGACGTCCTTACCGACAAATTCCACTGCCGCTATGAAAACGGCGGCGAACGCCGGTTCCGGCTGGCGGAGGCGGAGAAAAACATCCGCGCCCAATTTGGTGAGGAAGCCTTTTCCAGGCTGCCTGCCGGGGAACCTGCCGCCGCCATGGCTCTGGGCGGTTTGCTGAATTACCTCTATGAAACTCAAAAAACCGACCTCTCCCACATCCGGGAGCTGGATTACTACCGTCAGGGCCGGTTCATGGAGCTGGACCTGGCCGCCCGCCGGAATCTGGAACTGACGGAGACCCTCCGGGGCAAGGAGAAAAAGGGCAGCCTCCTCTGGGTGCTGGACAAAACCAAGACCCCCATGGGCGGGCGGATGCTGCGAAGCTGGTTAGAACGCCCCCTCCTGTCCGTGACGGATATTGACCGCCGCAGCAGTGCCGTGGCGGCGCTGGTGGATGACACCATCCGCAGGGAGGAACTCATCGCCGGAATGACCGGCCTTGGAGACATGGAACGGCTCATTGGCCGCATCGTCTATGGCACCGCCGGTGGCCGGGACCTGACCTCCCTCCGCGCCGCCATGGAAAAGCTGCCCAACCTGAAAGAGCAGCTCACCGGGTTTTCCGACCGCCGTCTGACCGAACTGACCGCCGAGCTGGACACGCTGGACGATATCAGCGGGGACATTGCCGCCGCCATCTGTGACGAGCCGCCCTTTTCCGTCCGGGAAGGCGGCATCATCCGGGATGGCTTCAATGAAGAAGTGGACCGCCTGCGGCACATCCTGAAAAGCGGCAAGGGCGTTATGGCGGAGATGGAGGCCAAGGAAAAGGAAAAAACCGGCATCCGCACCCTGAAAATCGGCTATAACAAGGTGTTCGGCTACTATATTGAGGTCTCCAACGCCTTTAAGGAGCAGGTGCCGGAAACCTACATCCGCAAACAGACCTTGGTAAACGGCGAGCGGTTCATCACACAGGAACTGAAGGATCTGGAACATGAGATCCTGACGGCCTCCGAGCGGGTGGTGGCGCTGGAATATGAGCTGTTCTCCGCCCTGCGCCAGCAGATCGCGGACAACGCCGGGCGCATCCAGAAAACCGCCGCGGCGGTGGCGGAGTGCGACGCGCTGTGCTCCTTTGCCTCCGTAGCAGTCCGCAACAATTTCTGCCGTCCGGAGGCGGACGAGTCCGGGGTCATTGAGATCCGGGAGGGCCGTCATCCGGTGGTGGAAAAGGTTCTGAAGGACAGCCTGTTCGTCCCCAATGACACCTTTATGGGCGAAAAGGAGGAGCGGGTGGCCATCATCACCGGCCCCAACATGGCCGGTAAATCCACTTATATGCGGCAGGTGGCGCTGATCGTTCTCATGGCCCAGATGGGCAGCTTCGTCCCCGCCAAATATGCCCATATCGGCGTGGTGGATCGGATCTTCACCCGCATCGGTGCCAGCGACGACCTTTCCGCCGGACAGTCCACCTTCATGGTGGAGATGACGGAGGTCTCCGATATTCTCCATCAGGCCACCAAAAATTCTCTTCTGATCCTGGATGAGATCGGCCGGGGCACCTCCACCTTTGACGGTATGGCCATTGCCCGGGCGGTGTTGGAATATTGCGCCGACAAAAAAACGCTGGGGGCCAAGACCCTGTTCGCCACCCATTATCACGAGCTGACGGAAATGGAAAACACCCTCCCCGGCACGGTGAACTACAACATCGCCGTCAAGCGCCGGGGGGAGGATATCATCTTCCTGCGGAAGATCATCCCCGGCGGCGCCGACCGCAGCTACGGCATCGAGGTCGCCAAGCTGGCGGGCTTGCCGGAGAAGGTGGTCCAGCGGGCCAAGGTCATCCTGAAGGAACTGGAGGATGAAAACGGCGTACAGTACGTCTCCGCCCGGAAGGAGTCCGACCAGGTGAGCCTGGACGCCATCGGCGAGGGCGAAGTGCTGGACGCCATCCGCCGCTGCCAGCCGGATACGCTGACACCCATTGAGGCCATGAGCCTGCTGTATGAACTGAAACAGAAACTCAGTAAGTGAGTGCTGCTCCCGCAGAAGGGCATTCTTCAAAATAGGCTTTGCCTATTGGAATGCACCTCCCATTCTCTTTTCATCTTGCGGAAAAGAGAATGCGCCGTGCACGGTGGAAGAGAAAAGGCACCGAATCCAAACTTGCACATTTGTGCAAGTTTGGGGAATGCGGTTCTCAACTGTTCTGCTCAGAAATTTGTTTTCTGCTTCGTGGCACGGGCGGAGTGCGGATTTCATTCAGCCTTGTACACCGTGCTGATAGTCACATGAAACCTCGGGATGCAAATAGGACACCCTCTGCTTCTTTTTCCGCTGCCGCTCGTGCTCATTTATAGAGCAGGACAGCGCTTAGCGAAGCGGAAAGCGCGGAAAGAGAAGCAGGTCAAGTCCGGTTTTGCAGCCCCGATGAATGCCATGCCACCAACTGCGGGGACGCAGTTCTTCGAGGTGTGCCTATCGGCGCAGCCGGTAGGAGACTTCTGGATTTGGTCGGCAGTTTGTGACGGCCAGCCCCCCGTTTTGGGTGAGTTGACCGCTTTGCCGGGCAACTCATCCCTCAGTGCTTTTTCTTTTGTACCGTGTCCGGCACGTTTTCTTTTTGGCAAGACAAAAAGAAAATGTGGGGGACATTCTGCACGGCAAAGCTGTGCCTTCCCGTGCCGCATAGCGGCACCGTGGTTCATCCCTGCGGCGCTTCGCCGCACATTCTGGGTCCTCCCTTTCAGGGAGAACCATTCAAAGGAGCCTTGCAATGGCCAAACGTAAATCCGCCTCCTATATGACCCCCGGTGAGCAGATCGCCGGAACTGTTTTCTTTGTGATCTATCTGGTGGTGCTGCCCTTTGCCACAGCGCCCCTGTTCCGATTGGCGGAGCGGCTGCTGGACACCAGCATTTCACCCTCGCTGCAAAATGCCATCTATTATTACACACTGTTTGCCGTTACGCTCATCATTTTCCACAGCTTTCTGGGCCGCACCACCCGGAATTTTGCGGACAATTTAGGCAACGCCTGTAAGTCGATCTTAGTGGGTCTCATCGCTCTGTATGGTCTGAATGAGTTAGTCTACCGGCTGACCCGGATGCTGGTGAACAACCACACCAATCTGAATGACACCACCATCTCCGCCCAGATCCATGACGCCCCCAGAGTAACGCTGCTGATTGTAATTTTCCTGGCTCCCTTCGTGGAGGAAGTGCTGTTTCGCGGGCTGGTATTCGGCAATCTGAAAAGCAAAAGCCGGACGGTGGCCTATGTGGTGAGTTGTCTGCTGTTCGCTCTGCTCCATGTGTGGCAGTTCGCCGTAGTGCGGCAGGACATCACCTATTTCCTGCTGATGGTGCAGTATCTGGTGCCGGGCCTGGTGCTGGCCTGGGCCTATGACCACACCGGGACCCTGTGGAGCTCCATTCTGCTCCACGCCGCCGCCAATGCCCTTCATGTGTTGGCAGGTATGTGATATTATAGAATTGAACGTGGAATTCCGTGAGTTTTTTTGATGTATTTTCTGAAATGCTGGTCATTCTCTTCTGCATGGCCGCAGGTTTTCTCGCCCACAAGCTGGGATATCTGGGTGGACAAACGGATCAGAAGCTTTGCCGTTTGCTCCTGGGTATCATCGTGCCTTGCCTGATTTTGGACTCCGTCTCCGCTGGAGATACCCTGCCCAGTACTGGGGAAATTCTTTCCGTTTTAAAGGTAGCAATCGTTTATTATGGCCTGGGCTTCTTCTCCGCTGCTCTCGTGCCCCGCTTGTTGGGTGGAACGGCCAAACAGCAAGGCGTCTGGCGCTATTCGCTGGTTTTCTCCAACATGGCTTTTATCGGCTATCCGGTATCGGTCGCTCTCTTTGGTCAGGAGGCACTGTTCTATGCCGTGATTCTGGTCCTGCCCTTTAACCTGCTGTCCTATTCTCTGGGTCCCTTGATGCTGGCTGGACAGGCAAAGTTTCGTTGGCAGCAGCTGCTGTCACCCTGCATCGTCACTGCGGCGATCGCTCTGGTGATTGCACTGATCCGCATCAATATGCCAGCCTTGCTTGGGGAGTGTCTGAACTTTACAGGCAGCCTGACAACACCCTTATCCCTCTTATTGGTCGGTTCTCTGCTGGCAGATTTGCCTTTTGGGCGGACATTTACTTCACCCCGGCTGTGGGCTCTGGCGGCCTTTCGGCTTCTGATCCTTCCCATTATGCTGTGGCTGCTCCTGAAGTGGACCGGTATCGGCACGCCTCTGGTGTCTAATATCGCCGTGATCCTCATGGCCATGCCCACCGCCCTCAACGGCAGTATGCTGGCCATGGAATACGGCGGTGACACCGAATGTATGGCCCAGAGCATTTTCCTGACCACCCTGATGTCTATTATCACCATTCCTGTTTTGGCAGCATTGCTGTAAGGAGAAATCGTATGCCTCACATTCAACAATTATCATCCCATGTAGCCGACCTCATCGCCGCAGGCGAGGTGGTGGAGCGGCCTGCCTCCGTTGTGAAGGAGCTGGTGGAAAATGCCATCGACGCCGGAGCCTCCGCCATCGTGGTGGAGATCCAGCGGGGCGGCATGGGCCTGATCCGGGTGACGGACAACGGCTGCGGCATCGCGCCGGAGGAGCTGCCCACCGCCTTTTTGCGCCACGCCACCAGCAAGCTCCGCACGGCGGAGGATCTGGCCAGGATCGGCACCCTGGGCTTCCGGGGCGAGGCTCTGGCAGCCATTTCCGCCGTCAGCCGGGTGGATGTGCTGACCCGGCGGCCGGGGGATACCACGGGTTCCGCTATCCATGGCGAGGGCGGGCACATGGAGCCTGTCCGGGAGGAGGGCGCCCCGGAGGGCACCACCATCCGGGTGTCGGATCTCTTTTACAACACCCCCGCCCGGCTGAAATTCATGAAGAAGGACAGTGCCGAGACCGCCGCCGTGGCGGGGCTGATGCAGCATCTGGCGCTGAGTCACCCGGACGTCTCCTTCAAGTTCATCAAGGACGGGCAGGAGTCCCTTCATACCCCCGGAGACGGCAAGCTGGAATCCGCCGTGTACGCCGCCTTGGGCCGGGAATTCGCCAAAACGCTGGTGCCGGTACAGGGTCGGGGCGGGGACATCGAGGTGCGGGGCTTTGTGACCGCTCCCGTCAATGGCCGCGGCTCCCGCTCCATGCAGGTATTTTTCGTCAATGGCCGGTTCATCAAGTCCCAGCTTCTGACCGCTGCTTTAGAGGAAGGCTACCGGAATCAGCTTCTCAAGGGCCGGTTCCCCGGCTGTGTGCTGGAGGTGCTGCTGCCGGTGACGGCGGTGGACGTGAACGTCCATCCCGCCAAGACCCAAGTGAAATTTGCCAAGGAGCATGACGTATTTGATGCTGTGTTCCACACGGTCATGGACGCGTTGGATGCTCGCGGTGGGGCTGTGACGAAGCCGGCTCCCCCGCCGGTCCGAGAGACCCAAAATCCCCGGCAGGACTTTTTTCAATCCATGAACGCCAAGGCGTACCGGGAACAGGGGACGAAACCCGCCGTTGCACCTACCATTGTAAAATCCCCCGCTCCGGCCCAGCCACCCAAGGCGGCCCAACCCGCTTTCCGCCCGCAGCCGGTGTCACCGGCTGCGCCTGTCAAGCCCTCCTGGAACACGGAATGGCGCTCCACTGCCAAGGTAGCGGACAGCGTCCAGCCCATCTGGCCCCCCAGGGACACGGTGAAGCGCACGCCCACCAGCGCCCTGGGCCAGGCCCCGGCCTCCGTGACCGCCAAGCCTGCGGAGCCTGTGGTTCCCGTGCCGGAAAAGACGGTGGAACCCGCCCCGGCCCCTAAGCCCTTTGTTCCGGCCATTCCCGCCGTCCCGGCCCAGCAGACTGCCATGGAACTGCCGGGGCAGGAAACGGTGCTGCCGGAGGCAGCCCCGTGGCGCATTGCCGGAGAAGTCCTGAACACTTACATTATCTGCGAGGATGACGCGGAGACCCTCTGGCTCATCGACAAGCACGCCGCCCATGAGCGGATGAACTTTGACCGGCTGATGACCTCCAAGGAGCCGCCCATGCGGCAGACCCTTTTGCAGCCCATCGCCGTGGAACCCGGCAAGGAGGACGCCGCCCTGCTGCTGGACAATCTGGAGCTGCTGGAACAGTTCGGCTTCGGCTGTGAGGATTTTGGTGACGGCGCAATTCTGGTGCGGGAGGTCCCGGCGGATTTGGACGCGGCGGACACCGCCGCCACGCTGGAGGAATTTGCACAGAATCTCCGCACAGGCCGGAATCTGGACGAAAAGCGGGAGGCACTGCTGCACACCATGGCCTGCAAGGCCGCCATCAAGGGCGGCTGGACCAGCGACCCCGCCGAGTTGAAGATCTTGGTGGAAAAGGTGCAGAGCGGGGAGGTCCGGTACTGCCCCCACGGACGGCCCGTAGTGGTGAAGGTCACGAAATACGAGCTTGAAAAGCTTTTCAAGCGGGCCTGAGAAGGGAAATTTCAAACAGCCAAAAGCCACCGCCGTCGCGGCGGTGGCTTTTCAACGAAAGGATGCAACAAGCATGGATATGATTCAAACGCTGGCGCAGGAGCTGAATAAGGACCCCCGGCATGTGGAAAACGTGGTCCGGCTGCTGGACGAGGGCAACACGATCCCCTTCATTGCCCGCTACCGCAAGGAGCTTCATGGCGCTATGGACGACACCTCCCTCCGGACGCTGGAGGAACGGCTCCAATACCTCCGTGGGTTGGAGGAACGCCGGGATACGGTGAAAAAGTCCATCGAGGAGCAGGGCAAGCTGACGGAGGAATTGGCCGCCGCCATCGACAGCGCCCAGACCTTGGCAGAGGTGGAGGATCTCTACCGCCCCTACAAGCAAAAGCGCCGCACCCGCGCCACCGTGGCCCGGGAAAAGGGCCTGGAACCGCTGGCCGCGCTGTTATTTGCTCAGGAGCGGGACTGTCCCCGTCCGGAGGATGCGGCGGCGGGCTTCATCGATTCGGAAAAGGGCGTGGAGACGGCGGCGGACGCTCTGCAAGGAGCCAATGACATCATCGCCGAGTGGATCAGCGACGATGCGGCCGTCCGCAAGAGCCTGCGGGAGCTGCTGGAGCGGCGGGGTACTCTGCGTTCCCTCGCCGCCACGGAGGAGGACAGCGTTTACCGCCTGTACTACGATTTTGAGCAGTCCCTCAGCCGCTTGCAGGGCCACCAGATCCTCGCCATCAACCGGGGTGAAAAAGAGGAAAAGCTGAAGGTCACTGTCCTGCTGGACCGGGAGCTGGCGCTGCCGCTGCTGCGGCGGGCCGTAGTGAAGCCCGGCTCCGCCGCCATGGAGTTTGTGAAGACCGCTGCCGAAGATGCCTATGACCGGCTCATTTTCCCCTCTCTGGAACGGGAAATGCGGACGGCACTGACGGAAAAGGCCAGTGAGGGCGCCATCGGCCAGTTTGCCCTGAACCTGAAGCCCCTGCTGATGCAGCCACCGGTAAAGGGCAAGGTCACCATGGGTCTGGACCCCGGCTACCGCATGGGCTGTAAAGTTGCGGTGGTGGACGGCACCGGCAAGGTGCTGGATACCGCCGTGGTCTATCCCACCTACGGCGAACGGCAGAAGAACGAGGCCATCGCTGCACTCAGCAGGCTGATCGCCAAGCACGGCGTGGAGCACATCGCCATCGGCAACGGCACCGCCAGCCGGGAAACAGAGCAGATGGCGGTGGAACTGATCCGCAAGGTCGGTGGGAACGTCAGCTATATGATCGTAAGTGAGGCGGGGGCCTCCGTCTATTCCGCCAGCAAACTGGCCGCCGAGGAATTCCCCCAGTATGACGTAAATCTCCGCTCCGCCGTGTCCATCGCCCGGCGGTTACAGGACCCGCTGGCGGAGCTGGTAAAGATCGATCCCAAGTCCATCGGCGTGGGGCAGTATCAGCACGATATGCCCCAAAAGCGGCTGGATGACGCCCTGAACGGTGTGGTGGAGGACTGCGTCAACGCCGTAGGCGTGGATGTCAACACCGCATCCCCCTCCCTTTTGCAGCGGGTGGCGGGGCTGAACGGCACCACGGCCAAAAACGTGGTAGTCTACCGGGAGGAAAATGGTGTCTTTACCTCCCGCGCCCAGATCAAAAAGGTTCCCAAGCTGGGGCCCAAGGCCTTCCAGCAGTGCGCGGGCTTTTTGCGGGTGCCGGAGAGTAAAAGCGTACTGGACAACACCGCCGTCCACCCGGAATCCTATGACGCGGCCAAGGCCCTGCTGGAGCTGACAGGCCACACCTTAGCGGATGTGAAGAATGGAGCCATTTCCGACCTTCCCGCCCGCCTCGGCGCTTACGGAGAGGAAAAGGCGGCGGAGGAGATCGGCGTGGGCGTTCCCACCCTGCGGGACATCGTATCCGAGCTGCTGAAACCGGGGCGTGACGTCCGCGACGAGCTGCCTAAGCCCATCCTCCGCACGGACGTGCTGGAAATGAAGGACTTGAAGCCCGGCATGATCCTCACCGGCACGGTGCGGAATGTCATCGACTTCGGCGTATTCGTGGACATCGGCGTCCATCAGGACGGTCTGGTGCACATCTCGCAGGTGTGTGACAAATTCATCCGGCACCCCTCCGAAGCGGTGTCCGTGGGGGATGTGGTGAAGGTGGTCGTTCTGGAGGTGGACGAGAAGAAAAAGCGCATCAGCCTTTCCATGAAGCAGGCAAAATAAATTTTTTCCATGTAAAATTCAAATCATCAGGAGAGTCGGCGGTCTTTTGGCCGTCGGCTCCAGCGTGTCGAAAAAGTCTTTTCTCCCCTCTGAGCAAGTTTTCAGAACTTCATAAAAGTTCTGAAAGCTTAGGATTTTAATGGCGAAGAAATACGTTGCCGACCTAACCGGTTTCCGGGCGCAAGACGCCCGGAAACCGTGAGCCTTCCTCGAAACAGCCCTCGCTTCATCCGCCACTGGCGGCGCTTCGCCTGTTTCCCCTTCTTGGGTTATCTCCGCGCTAAGAGCCGCCTTGCGGCGGTTGCGCTCCGAAACGCGTCTGCGGGTGCAGTCCCGCGCACACCCTTCACCCGCAAGGGGTATGCAGCATCCGTAAAGCGGCGGAGCCGCTAACGGCTGACCTACCTTACCGTCGCGGAAAATTTATCACTTTATCGACAGCCTCAGCCGGCGGCCTTTGGCCGCCGGCTCTTTTTTCGGACAAACCACCCCCGGCGCGTCTTGACGGGCAAAATCCTGCATAGACTGTCCCGAAAGGGGCGATGGGATGCTGGAAGTGCTGAATACCCTCCTGTGGGGGCCGGGGACGCTGGCGCTGATCTTAGGGACCGGGGTGTGGCTGACCCTGCGGACAGGGGGCTTTCCCCAGCGAAATTTAGGGCGGGCACTGACCTTGTCTTTAGGGCGGGAGGCCCGGCGGAAGGGCCGGGGCGGCGTGTCCCCCTTCGGCTCTCTGATGACAGCGCTGGCCTCCACGGTGGGCACCGGCAACATCGTGGGCGTGGCGGCAGCGCTGGTATCCGGCGGGCCGGGGGCGCTGGTGTGGATGGAGCTGGCAGCATTGCTGGGACTTGCAGCCAAGTTCGCTGAGTGCATGCTGGCGGTGAAATACTGCCGTGTCCGCCGGGACGGCACCCGTTGGGGCGGGCCCATGGCGGTGATGGAAGCCCGGCTGGGCGCTCCGGGCAGATGGATGGGGAAGCTGTTTGCCGTATTCGCCCTGTTGATGGCCTTCACCATGGGCGCTTTGGCCCAGTCCGGAGCCTTGGCGGACACCTTCTCCGCCGCCTTCACCCTGCCCCGCTGGCGGGTAGGACTGGTGACGGCGGCGCTGGCTCTGACGATCTTATTGGGCGGCATCCGCCGCATCGCGGATATTTCCACGGTGCTGGTGCCGGTGATGGCGCTGCTGTATTTGGGCGGTGGACTGGCGGTGATCCTGGGAAACCTCCGCCGCCTGCCGGAGGCGGTGACCCTGATGCTCCGGTGCGCAGTGGTGCCGGAAGCCGCGCTGGGCGGGGCCTTGGGGATCGTCACCCGCCGGGAGGCCCTCCGCTGGGGTGTTGCCCGGAGCGTTTTTTCCAACGAGGCGGGGTTAGGTTCCGCCGCCATCACCGCCGCCTGCGCCGACACGGAGGATCCGGTAAAGCAGGGGCTCATCAGCATGACCGGCGTGTTTTTCGACACCATGGTGATCTGTTCCGTTACCGGCCTTGCCATCTGCTGCTCCGGCACGCTGGGAGCGGCGGATGGCAATGGACGCCCCCTCACCGGCGCGGCGCTGACCCTCCGGGCCTTTGAAACGGTGCTGGGGCCGCTGGCCCCGTGGCTCATCGGCGTGGCGTTAGGGCTGTTTGCCTTTACCTCCGTGCTGGGCTGTGCGGTTCAGGCAGAGACAACGGCATCATACCTGCTGGGACCGGAGGCGGTACGGCCCTGCCGGGTGCTGTACGGACTGGCGGTTTTTGCCGGGGCGGTGATCCCCATGGCCGCGGTCCTTCAGCTTGCGGATCTCGCCAACGCACTGATGGCCTTTCCGAACCTCGTCTGTCTGTTGCTGCTCTCCGATGAGATCGCCGGGGAAGGCAGGAGAAAGGACCGGTAAAAATGGCAACCATCAGAAAAATAAAGCGGGTAGGAAACCGGTAAGGAAGAATGTCTCCGAAACCGCAAAGGTTCTGAAAATGGCTCCAGTGGTGCAAAAATGCGTTTTTGTGCCGCTGGAGCTGTAAATTTTCTGTGACGGCGTTGCATTTTTGTGATTTCGTGGTATGATAACCGTGGTATAAAATTTTTGAAAAGGACTGATACCATGACAAAAATCGACATCGTCTCCGGCTTCCTGGGTGCCGGTAAGACCACACTCATCAAAAAGCTGCTGGCGGAGGCCTACAAGGGCGAAAAGCTGGTGCTGATCGAAAACGAATTTGGCGAGATCAACATTGACGGCGGCTTCCTGAAGGAATCCGGCATCCAGATCTCCGAGATGTCCGCCGGCTGCATCTGTTGTTCTCTGGTGGGCGACTTCAACAAGGCTTTGAAGGACGTGGAGGCTCAGTTCCACCCCGACCGCATCCTCATTGAGCCCTCCGGCGTGGGCAAGCTCAGCGACGTGATCGTGGCGGTGGAGAACACCGTAAAGGACGTTCCCGAGATGAAGCTCAACAGCTTCGTCACCGTGGCAGACGCCACCAAGGTGAAGGTCTATATGAAGAACTTCGGTGAATTTTACAACAACCAGATCGAGGCCGCCGGTACCATCATCCTCTCCCGGACTCAGAAGATGACGCAGGAGAAGCTGGAGGCCGCCGTGTCCATGCTCCGGGAGAAAAACGCCGATGCCGCCATCATTACTACCCCTTGGGATGAACTGGACGGCAAGGCCATCCTCTCCGCCATCGAAAAGGTCTCTCTGGCCGATGAACTGCTGGAGAAAATGCGGGCCGAACATGAGGCCGATGAGCACGAGCACCATCACCATCATCATGACGGCGAGGAGTGCGACGATCCCAACTGCTCCTGCCACCACCATGACCATGAGCACGAGGAGCATGAGCATGAACATCACCATCATGGCCATGAGCACGAGCATGAGCACGAGCATGACCACGAGCATGACCATGACCATGACGAGTGCTGCGGCCATGAGCATGACCATGAGCATCATCATGACCACGGCGAGTGCGATGACCCCAACTGCTCCTGTCATGACCATCACCATCATCACCACGCCGACGAGGTGTTCACCTCCTGGGGCAAAGAGACCCCCAAGGTGTTTGCCCAGGCGGACATTGAGCGGATCCTCACGGCCCTGGACTCCGGCGACTACGGCAAGATCCTGCGGGCCAAGGGCATCGTGAACGGCGAGGGCGGCAAGTGGATCGAGTTCGACTTCGTCCCCGAGGAGCATGAGGT
>ENA-ORLY01001054-ORLY01001054.1-human-gut-metagenome-genome-assembly--contig:-NODE-1054-length-35249-cov-4.594024_pt1 | contig 35249 bp, 31 predicted proteins | sample MGYA00243071_ERZ508832 | MGnify/ENA primary metagenome ERZ508832 (study PRJEB26277, sample SAMN04329777) | human gut metagenome | biome: human-associated habitat | host: Homo sapiens | place: USA... | reverse complement strand
GCAATATCGAAGCCTCGCGTCCGATTGCCGGCTATGTGGATATCCGGGTGCTTCGTCCGTTGACCGATGGCAGTGTGCTGATCGCCGGACAATCGGGAGTCAAACGCAACCGTATCCGCAATAGTGTCAGTCTCTGCGGCCGCATGACGATCATCGCTCCCGACGGACGGTTTATACGCGACGTGTATGTGGGTGGGCAGGGCAGTGCTTTGCTTCATGCCGAGCTTTTACCCGGCGGTGCCGTGATATTGGGCGGCTATGAACTGAAACCCAATGGCGATAAACGAGGTTTCGTGACCCGCGTGGATGCTCAGGATCGCGATGTCTATCAGTTTACTCCGGTCAATGGAGACGTATGCGCCGCTCTGGAAGTATCGGGTGCGGACGGCGAAACGGTCTATGCGGCTTTTTCGTCCGAAAACAACGATGGTTCGGCTTCCGTAGTCCGGCTGGACGGCCGGGGCAAGCCTTATTTCGCAACGGCTCTTCCTGCTGAGGATCTAAAGATCCGCGCGATGGCGAAAGACATTTCGGACGGATCGGTCGTGGTAATCGGTGAATCGGAATTTGCCGGGGGCATTGCCTATAAATTGCGTGCGGAGGGTGATATCGTCTTTTCCAAAACGATTGTACCCGCCTCTTCGGAAGTGACCTGTGAACATTTGCTCGTTGCCCGCAACGGCAACATACTGGTCGGCGGCAGTAGCGATCGCGGCTATTATGCGCTGATGCGCAATGACGGCACATCGCTGCAGTCGGGAGTTCTGTCCGGCCGTATCGGCGGTATGGGTATGAATCCTGTTAGCGGAGAGGCGGCCATCACTTCATTCGGCAACGGTCAGGGAGCGTTTCTGCGATTCAATGCGGCTGGAAAATTGACGGCCCAGATGCCCTTGAACGGTAAATTCGATCAGTTGAAGATCGACAACATGGGAGATGTGCTGCTTGTATCCTCCTCTGAAGGGCGCGTGTGTATGATTTCGTCGCTCGGCAACCGGTTGTTCGATCGCTATGTGACGGAAAATACGCCTGAAATATACGAACAGGCTCTGTTGATTCCTTCCGGCGAGATCGTATTCGTCGGTGCGGACAATCGCATGGTGAAAATGGGACATGGCCTTTATGTTTCCGATGTGAAGATTACCAAACCCGTAAACGGTTACGCCACGGCTTTGTTTACCGTTACATTGACAGGTTATGCCACCACTGCCGAGGGCGCACCCATCCCGGTTTCGGTCGATTATGCCACGCGCGAACGTTCGGCTACCGAAACGGCCAACTATACGCCTGTATCGGGTAAGATCTCGTTCGTTCCTGCCGGCGGAGGAGCCAATCGCTTCCTGGTCAAACAAGACATCGAAGTCCCGATCAAGTCCAACGACCGGATCGAGGGCAGCAAAGAATTCGATCTTGTGCTTTCGAATGTCAAACAGAGTTACCTCGTCAAATCAACCGGGCGCGGGCTGATCGAGGATCAGCAAGCGGTGGTCCGTATGGTTTCTGCAACTGATGGCGTGGAAGCATCGAAAGACATCGTTTATCAGTTGGGGCTGTTCAAGACCGATGGAACGCCGTTGGTTAATGTGACCGGTACGAATATCGTGCTCGACGGCAATTACGGTAAGGGTACGGCCGACGCGCTCGACTTCGATATGGGGCGTATACCGCGAGCTGTCTTTGCCCCCGGAAGCCATACGGCATCGTTCAATGTCCGCACGCTCAGCGATACACGTTATGAACTGCCCAAAAGCGTAGTGGTGAATTTCGACAAGATTCATGCGCTCAGTTCGTCCAACGTGACTTTCGACGGCGCTCTTCTCACTTGCGCCGGAACGGTTGTCGATCAACCTGCGGTGATATCTATCGCCTCACTGGGCGACCATAGCCGTATCAACAACAACGTCGTTTCGGGTTTCTTCTCCGTGTCGTTGCGCCGTGCCTCCGACGGGGCGCTGTTGACCAATGCTACAGGCGGAGATATCGTGATCGACTGCCGTGCGCAGGCCGACGGTTCGGCACAGGCCGGAACGGATTTCGTGCTGACCAACCAGCATAACCTGCGTATCGAGGGTACTGGCCGTAACAGTGCTGCGAACCTGAACGGCATCGTCCTGTACAGCCCGGATAAAAAGCCGAAAACCGTCCGCGTTGCGATCGAAGGTGTACAGTCGCCGGTCGGTGCACAGCCGGTTACTGTGGCTGCTGACGGCCGTGTGGCTGAATTTACGATCTTGAACTAACGTGTTGTTCTGCAAAGGGGATACCCTGCAGAAACAGACAAACGATCCGAATCATATGAAGAAGGGAATCTTATTGTTGTGCTATCTGTTCGTCGGCAGTCTGTGCGACGGCGCAGCGGCGCAGGATCTGGCTGTGAAGACCAACTTGCTCATCGATGCGACGACAACACTCAACCTCGGAGTCGAAATCGGGTTGGGACGACGCACTACGCTCGACATAAGCGGCAATTACAATCCTTGGGAATTCCGCGACAACAAAAAACTCAAACATTGGCTCATACAGCCCGAGTTTCGTTACTGGACCTGCGAACGCTTCCGGGGACACTTTTTCGGCGTCCATCTGTTAGGCGGGCAGTATAATGTCGGAGGAATCGAATTGCCTTTCGGTATCGGCGAGAATGGAATCAAGACCCACCGTTACCAGGGCTACGGCTTGGGCGGCGGTCTGGCTTACGGATACCATTGGATGCTCGGCGGTCGCTGGGGACTTGAAGCTACGCTCGGATTGGGTTATATCCGACTGCACTACGATGAATACTTGTGTCCGAAATGCAGCCCCAATCTGGGAACGCACAACAAAAACTACTGGGGTATAACCAAAGCCGGCATCACGCTGATCTTTATGATAAAATAATATGTGTGACCTTATGAAAAAGACAGCATATATCATCGGATTCGTTCTGTCGCTTGTGTGCGGGCCGACGCTCTCCCGTGCACAGGGGGTTCAAGAGTCGATTTCTGTATACGACGGCCGGATCTCGGTTACTCCTATCGAATTGAAACAACGGGGCCGCGATCTGCGGATCGCCCTTCGTGTGGAGTCGCAAAAAAACGCAGTCGACAGCCGGGAAGCGGTTCGTTTGACGCCGGTATTGGTGGGGGCCAACGGTCAATCGTTACGTCTGGCACCTATGCGGATCAATGGCCGCAATGAACAGAAGGCTTATCGGCGCTCCGAGGTGTTGGGTGGCAACCGGGACAACTACTTTACGGACAATACCCTTGTTGTCCATTCCGGGGAGCGGATCGATTACCGGCAGACCGTGCGCTACCGCCCTTGGATGGCCGATGCGCATCTGGATGTAATCGAAGAGATTTGCGGTTGCGGAAGCGACTGGGCCGAGATGTCCATCAACGGTTTGGCTGACAGTCTCGATCTGCAACGACAGATCGAACCATACCAGCCTGATTTGCAGTATAGTTACCTGCTTCCGGAAGGGACTGCCAACGAAAATCCGCTACTCATGAACGTTTATCTGGAGTTTCCGGTCAACCGTACGCAGATTCGACGGGATTTCCGCGATAATGCGCGTAAACTCGACGCGGTCAATTACACGGCGGCCCGTATCTCCTCGGCTCCGGATGCGGATGCCGTGTCGAGGATCGAAATCCTCGGATACGCTTCTCCCGAGGGGCCTGAAACGAATAACGAGAACCTCGCCGAAGGACGTGCCGAGGCATTCCGCGACTATCTGGCCGCTCGCATGCGCCGTTTCCCGAATAATATTTATGCCGTTTCCGACGGCGGCGAGGACTGGCATGGGTTGGACAGCCTGCTGGAACATCATCCCGCGGGCCGCGATCCCCGTGTTAGGGCGATTCTTGCTGAACCGGATCCTGCGGATCGCAAACGAATGCTGGCCGCATTGGATGGCGGAAGCGTGTATGCCCGCATTCATTCGGAGCTTTATCCGCTGCTGCGGCGGGTGACCTGTCGGGTGTTTTTCAACCGGGATGCGGTAACCTATGATGACCGCCCCGGACGGATCGAAGGACAGGCCGAAGAGATGAATCTGCTCGAAATGTACCGTTTGGCACAAGCCTATCCTTATGGAAGCCGGGCTTTCGGCGACGTACTCGAATCGGCGGCGAAAGTTTACACGGCCGATCCCGTAGCCAACCTCAATGCCGCCTCGGCGGCTCTTGCACGCGGGGATCTGGCTGCCGCCGAACGTTATCTGAAGCGGGTGCGCGGCACAGAGATTCCCGAAACGGACAATGTAGCCGGATGCATCGCCATGCAAAAAGGCGATTACACCGCTGCCGAACGCTTGTTCCGCAAGGCGCAGCGCAACGGGGTCGTGGAAGCTGAACACAACATAGAAGAGTTGCATAAAAAACTGGAGAACATCCGGGCTATCAAGGCGGAAAAGACCCGTTGATGCCCGGCTTGAAATAGAGAAAAGAATCAGGTAATCTGTTTTAATTATTAATTAATTTATTCGAATTTATTTTTATGAAAACCAAATCTTTTTTTACAGCATTGATGGCTGCGGCGACTTTGTTCGTTTCGTGCAGCAAGGACTCCGAAACGCCGGCAGGGAGTGACGGCGCAATGATGAACGTCCGTCTGAGTTACGGCGATGCTTCCACCTATGCCGAGGACGATCCGCTAACGGCCGGCCAGAACACGAACCTTGCGTCGGTGTTGATGTATCAAATGGTTGGGGACAACGTATTGCGCGTTCAGGAGCTGACTTCAGAGCAAATCTCTCAGATGATCGGAACGTCGGGCTTGAAGATCGAGAACGTGAACACGACCGTCAATGGCATCCTGATCGTGGGTAATGCCCCCGGGGCCGATAAAACTGCCCTGACGGCTCTTACTACCCGTGCCGCCATCGAGGCATACGGGCTGACCGTCGCTTCGCAGCAGACCGGTACCGCCGGCAGCGGCGTGGTGAATGTAACCCTTATGGGATACGGTGCGGCTACGACTACGGGAACCTCGACGAGCGGTGCTACGCAAAAAACGGCCGCCGTTACGGTTCGTCCGCTGGTTGCCCGCATGCAGGTTTCGGGCCGTGTCGCAAGTTCGACGGACGCATCGAACCAGATACAGTCGATCGCATGGAAGAAGGTCTTCTTCAACCGTTACTATACGGACAATGCCAAAGGCACCATGCAGGAGTACGGACCTGCCGATACGCAGTGGAATAACGGTTATCCCGCATGGGCAACGGACACCTACACGACCGCCACGGAGACCGCCAATTCGAAATGCTATGCCTACCAGTTCTTCCCCGCAACGAGCGCAGACATGGGACTGCTCCCGATGATCGTCATGCAGGCCGACGTAACGCTTAAGGATAATCGCGTTCTGGAGAACTACTACATCACCATCAAGACGTTCCTCGATACGACGAACGCACCTATTACGCAGATGAACGTCAACCGCATCTACAATGTCGATCTGAGCAAACTGACCGTGGACCATACGGATTTCACGCCGGAACCGAATCCCGGACAGGTAGATTTGACCATCAACGTTTCCGTAGAAGCATGGACCGTTCAGAATATTACGCCTTCGATCTAATTTGATTTCACCGGGAGGGAAAAACCCCGCAGGAATTTCCCTCCCGTTTTTTGCAAAAAACGATTACCTATGAATTTGCTGAAAACATTGTTGATTGGTGCAGTCGCCTTGCTTGCGGGTTGCAACATCAAGGAAGATGTGAGTGACTGTCCATACAATGCGATATTGACGTTTCGCTACGACGGCGACGTATCGTATGATATTTTTGCGGAAAAGATCGACCGGGTGGCTCTTTATGTTTTCAGCGACGACGGAGCACTCGTCTCCCGTATGGATTTTTCGCAGGAGCAGTTGCGCGATTATCAGGGTACGACCCTGAAACTCAATCCGGGGCGTTATCGCATCGTGTGTTGGGGCAACGCCTTCGACAATACGCAGATCGCACCCGAAGATCCGCACGACGAGGCTCGTGTACAGCATCCCGATCTGTTTTCGGGTGCAGACATCGCCACCAACGACCATTTGTATTATGCAGCGTGCGACTTGCATCTGCCCAAAAACGACATCATATCCAGAGAGATCGCTTTCGTCAGCGCACATATCAATCTGGAAATATATACCCGGGGAACCGGCGGCTCGGCCGGACGGCTGCCCATTTATGCGGTGAACGGCCTCTGTCCGCAATATGATTTCGATATGCGGACGTCGGGTGCGCCCGCGAGCTATTATCCGGAGGTGTCGTTCGATACGGCGAAGAATGCGCGATCCGCAGAACCCTGCGGAAACGATATATACCGTAAACCTGAAAGAGTTTATGGCCCAGAACGACATCCATGTGGACGGCATACAGGAAGCCACGGTCGAACTGCTCGTCGAATTCGGCGACGTATCCGTCGAGATCGTCGTTCCCGACTGGGACGAGGAACCGGTTGCACCCGGCGGACCTGGTTATAATTGATGAGCTTTCCAATCGAAATATAACAATAGCGATATGACACGATACAAACCGTTCGTTTTTCTGCTGTTCCTGCTGCTGCTCGCGGCAGGCGGATGCAGTAAAGACGGAATTTCTCAGACAGCCGGCGCCGGAGCTGTGGACATGGGGTTGACGCTCAGCACCTACGCCACGGACGATGCGAATGCTGTCGCGCAGGAAACTGCCGTTTCTTCTGCTTATGTTTTCATATTCAACGCCGATGGTTTACTGGAGAATCCCGGCAAAACGCAGGTACGCCCCGGCGGCGACGGTTCGGTGGTGGATGCCTCCGGACGTCTGACCGGTACCTGGCGGGTCGCAGCCGGTCGGAAGAGCATCTATGTGGTGCTCAACCCGCATGAGGTGCAGACCCGGTCGGGTGCTGCGGCTTCACTCGCCGACGATGTGACGAGCATCGCCGGGTTGGAGACGTTCGTAACCGCCCCCGACGCCTATGCAACCCATTATGCGCCGGAGGCATGGACGGGCGGAAGTCTCTGCATGAGCGGTTCCGCTACGGTGGACGTCAGCCCGGAGACCCCCGAGGTCGTCATGAGCGTGACACGCCGCTATGCCCGTGTGGATCTGCGCATCAAGAAGGGCGCAGGGCTTGAAAACACGCAGATGAAGGTGACCCGCGTGGTGCTCCGCGACTTCGCGTCGCAGACCCCGCTGGTCGCAGCCGAAGCGCCGTGGTCGGGCAGTGCCGTCGGAAGCGAACTCTCGCGTACTTTCGACAACGGAGGCGTGCCCGTAACCTCGACCTCGAGTTATACGGATATAGCTCTGCCTGCGGCCTACATGATGCCTCTCCCCCTGACGGCTTCGGGCGATCGCCCGCAACTGGACATATACATGGAGAATCCTACGGGCGAAGAGTGCACGACGATCCATTTCGCACAGCTCGACGCCGAAGGCGAATTCGACCTGTCGCAGCCTCTGCCGATCGAGGCCAATAAGATCTACCGCGTGGAGGCGACCATCGGACAGCGCACCACGGCTTCCGTCGGCGTGCTGGACTGGAGCGACACCGAACTCGATGCCGATCTGTCGCACACTACCTTGGCGGTCGACAAGACCTCGTGCACGCTTATGCAGACCGATACGCTTTTCGTATCGTCCAATGCTCCGTCCATTGCCGTTACCTCCGAGGCCGACTGGCTGACGCTCAGCCGCGTGGAGCAGGCGACGGGCCGCTGGGCCGTGCGTATGGATGCGTCGCTGGATGACTTCACGGAACCCCGCACGACCCGGGTGACCGTCACGGCAGGCAATCTTGTGAAGCAGATTTCGGTCACGCAGAAAAGCATCGAGGGGACCATCGCCTGGTCGCTCGACTCGCTCTTCCTCTCTCCGGTGAACAATACCAAAAGGGCCGCCGTACTCAGCAGCCGCAGCTGGACGCTCGTCGATCCTCCGGCAGCAGCCGCTCCTTCGCGCTCTGCCGGCCCGGCCGGTGAAACCGCGGTCTCGTTCTATCGCAATACGACTGTGGCCAGCTACGGCAACGGCCTGTTCATCGCGCAGAACGATGCCACGCATGACCGCGATACGCTGGTGGTCTGCAATCTTTTTATGGATGTGCCTAACGAGTTGCAGCTCGACAACAAGAAGAATGACGACGGTTCACCGCTTGAGAATGTTTACGATGTGGCCATCATTCACGGCGGCAGCGAACGCTTCGTCGTCGTCTCCTATCCCGATTGGGTCCGCTCGGCCACGATCGATACCGACAACAAGCTGACGCTGATATACGAAGCAGAACCCGACGAGGAACCCCGTACGGGCATTATGCGGGTCGCCCATGCGGACGATCCGGAGTATGTGCTCGATATTACGCTGGTGCAGGATATCCATATCCGGATTCCCGAATTCGACTTCTTCACGCTCAAATTCACATGGGATGCGAACGACGTGGACATTGCCGTGAGGTTTGCAGGCAACGGCGCTGCGTTCGATGATAAGCCTGTCGGCTGGTCTCCGAACACCGCCAACAAGATTACGAGTAATGTCGTGACATATAATGGCGCGAATTTGTTGCAATGGGGCGGAGATGCAACGGCCGGCCAGGGCGAAACGGCTTTCTTCAATGCTCCGCTGATTAATGCGGATGAAACTTTGCCGCGCCAGGTTATGCTCGAAATCTATGCGACATGGTATACCTTTGACAGAGCACCCAGTCCGATGACGTTCCATACCTATGCTTATTTAGGCGGAACGATGCAGAAGAACGGTACGAACTTCGACAACAACGGCGGCAGTCTGGTTTATGAGTCTTCGGAATCGGTGATGATTACGACTACTCGGGGAATTGACAGCTACGCTACCGGCGGCTATACGAAAGTGGCTACATTGACCTACGATCGCGTCAAGCATGATGCATCGGTCACCATACATGCCCAGATCGTAACGGCCGCCACCGCCGCCACTTCGCTTCCGACCTCCGCCGACCGGGCTGCGGTTGCGGACGAGGAGCCTAAACCGGTTTATCCCTACCGTGTAATAGATACCTATTCACCTGCTTACGAACGATGAAAAAGTTACTGAACATAGCGATTTGCCTGGGCGCGTTGAGCCTGGGTTCCTGTCTGAGCGACTCCGGGGCGGGCGACTGCCCGCTGCCCGGAGCGGGACAGGCGGAGGCCGCATTCGGCCTTACGGTCGCCAACTCGACCGCGGTGCATACGCGTGCTGCGGGAGATGCGGATATCGAGAAGATCGACCTGCTCGTTTTCGACGAGAACGCCCGCTTCCTGAACCGGATTCCCGTCGACGAGCTGGCGACCGTTTCCGGCCGGACGACCTTCACCTGCCGTCTGGACGTTTCGGCGGCGGCCCGCACCATTCACGTCGTGGCCAACGGCCGCAACGCGGCAGGCGCCGAGCGCGTGGCCTTTTCCTCCCTGACCGCGGGTATGTCCGAAGCTGACGCACTGCCGCTTCTCGAAACCCCGACGGTCGCCGAAGGCTTCGAACCTCCGCTCATGTGGGGCCGCATCGCGCTCTCCGCCGTCACCGGCGCCCTGAGCCTCGACGTGAAACTGCTGCGTGCCGCTGCATTGCTGGAGTTGAAGTGCGCTGCTGCATCGGACGCCAACGGCATGGGCGATTTCACGCTGTCGCAATTCTCCGTGTGCGGGGCTTCGTCCAGAGGTTCGCTCGCGCCCGCGGCATTCACTTCCGCCGCGTCGGTTCCGCTCGCCCCCACGATGCCCGCTTCGGGCACCCCCGCTCGCGTGGACTATTGCACCGCACCGCTCGACAGCTGGGCAGAGGCAGCCGGTTCGCTCTGGCTCTACGAACGGGAGAACACGGCTTCGGACTGCATGGGCGTCATCATCCGTGCCTCGTGGAAGGGTGAGGAGGGGTATTACAAAGTCGTCCTGTGCGACGCATCGGGCGCTCCGGTCGACATCGTGCGCAACCATCGTTATATTCTGCATCTGGTCGGCTGCTCAGGCCCGGGCTATGCCACCGTCGGGGAGGCGATGGCCAATGCTCCCTCCAATGCGCTGAAAGTCACATTGACCGACGACCGTTCCTATATCACCGACATGGTGGCGGACGGCCAGTTCGAGCTGGGCGTTTCAGCACCCCGGTTCGAGTTGTGGGGTGCGGCGGCGCAAAGCGTGCGCCTGGCCTATGTATACAGCGATTTCACGGGCACTCCGACGGCAGTGAGCGATGCTTCGTGGCTTCGCAATGTCCGGGTCGCCACCGACGATTCGGGTGTTCTCTGCCTGCTGGCTGACTTCACGAGTGAGGCCGGAGCGAGTGCCGTCGTTACGCTGCGCAGCGGTACGCTTTCGCGCACGATCGACGTTTCGTGGCAGACGCTTCCGTCCCTCGGTGAGGATGCCGATTCCTGGGTGGCGCGGATCGCTGCGACCGGTGCCGGAACGTGGGATGTGTTCATAGAAGAGGGCACCGCGTCGATGGCGCTGCATTCGTATCTCTCGGCGGCGGCGGACTGGACGGCCGGATCCACCGGATTCGGATTCGCTTCTTCGCTCGACAGCCGCATGGCCGAACAGGCTTATCTGCATGTTTCGAAAGCCGCTGTCGGGAAAGTCGGATATCTTTGGCATAGCATCTATAACGGTAGTACGCTTACCGCAAAACGCATTTTGGTTTCTCAATAACGATCGGCCGTACCCATGAGAAAATTCGGTAATAATCGCCTGCGTATCTCTCCGAGGTTGGCATCCGTATGTTTGTTCACTCTGTTGCTTTGTGCAGGGTGCATTCAAGAGGATTATGAAGGCCCCGACCCGTCGTTACCCACGCGCACCGTATTGGTCTGGATGGCGGCTGAAAACTCGCTTGCGGAGGAGGCCGTACAGAAGATCGAAGCGATGCGTCAGGGATGGACGTGGAGCGGCAACAAGTGCCTCATCTATGTGGATACCCCTAACGAGGGCGCCCAGCTGCTGCGGTTGCGGGGCGGCTGTGCCGTGACGCCGACGCCATATGTCGAGACTGTACATGAGTATGGAACGGAAAACTCGGCCTCGGCGGAAACATTCTCCCGCGTGTTGCAGGAGGTGACTGCCGAATATCCTGCCGACAGCTACGGGCTTCTGGTCTTCTCGCACGCCAGCGGCTGGATGCCGTCGACGGCACTCCAAAACCCGTTGCTCCGTTCCATAGGGTGGGACGGCGGCATTCGGAGCGGGACAGCCGATCATGCCGAGATGGAACTGGCGGATTTCGCAGCGGCGATCCCCGACGGACAGTTCGATTTCATCCTGTTCGAAGCCTGCCTGATGGCCGGCGTGGAGGTCGCCTACGAATTGCGTGACAAGACGGACTATCTCCTCGCCTCATCGGCCGAGATACTCTCGCCGGGTTTCACTCCTGTCTATCCGGCGGCCTGGCGGGTATTGTTCGATACGTCGAAGAGCGTTGGAACAGCACTCGAAGAGTTCGGCCGGGCGTATATGGATTATGTCGAAAAACTCGGCGGCGACGCGCGTTCGGCGACGTTGAGTCTCATCGAAACGGCGCAGCTCGATGTATTGGCGGCGCAGGTGCGTTCGGCGGGCCTCTCGTTCGAAAAGCAGGACGTGTCGGGTTTGCAGCATTTCGATCGTCCGGGCAGTTACGGCGAAACTCCGGCAGGACCGCGTTATTTCGATCTGGGACAGTGGCTCGGACGTGCGATTCCGGCTGAAACATATTCCGTTTGTGAGGAGCAGTTGAAGCGTATTGTGAATTGGAAAGCGAGTACGGAGCGCTTCCTGCCCTCGCAAAACGGATTCGATATTCTGCACCATTCGGGTCTGACGGTTTATTTGCCTCAGAGCCAGTTCGAAGCGTTGAACGAGGCATATCGGCAAACCGCCTGGTATCGCACCGTTTACGGCGGCCTGTGATAGGGCCGATGGCATCGAGGCTCGGACAATGGATAAAAAATTCGGTATTATGAGATTGATCGAAAAAATTAATTCTCCTGAACGACGAAATGGTTTTTTACCCGCTTTTTATGATTTCATTCGTGCAGTTCTCCGGCAATTCGAATTGTCTTATGGACGGATGGATCTGCTTGGCAATGAATACTATGCGCAGACCGAAGTGCAACGGGAGAAAAGTATCGGAGAATTGTCGACAGTTGTTGAGAAACTATTTAAAACATAGAGACTGAATAAAATGGAAAAGACCTATACGTTATTGTCGAGAGAACGGTTGCTGGCATTCTGTTATCTCCTGGTTGTCAGCCTTGTTTTCAATATCTTTTTTCTGGCTGTGATATTTTTCATGGGTATTTGTACATAGAGCAATGTCGGAGGAACATATAATCGACTTGCTCGGAAGTCCGAACATTATTTGCACATGCAGATAAGTTGAAGTCTGTTTTTGATGGATTAGAAGCTGTCCACCCCTTGTATGAAAAAACGTCTCAGACCGATTGATATCCGCCGGGCTGCTCGTGAGAGACTCGCGGGCAAATGGACGGGCGGCGTACTGACGGCCATCGTCCTTGCATCGGCCCTGGTTGCTTGTGCTTTTCTGCTGAATATCTCGCACGGAGTTTGTTGTGTTGCCGCCGTGTTGCTGGCGTTTCCCGCCGTTTCGGTGGGCTGCCGATGGGTATTTCTGAACATCAGCCGCGGCGATGCCACCTCTGCGAGCGAGCTCTTCGCTCCGTTCGGCTGCTGGCTCCGGATCATGGTTGCATGGCTGTTGGTGACCTTCACCGTTACAGCGGGCATGCTGTTTTTGTTGGTGCCGGGTATCATCCTTTCGCTGGGCCTTTCGATGACTTTTTACATTATGCGGGACGATTCTGCGATTCCGGCTACTGAAGCCATGAAGCAGAGTTGGTCGGCGATGCGGGGGCATAAGCGGGAATATTTTCTCTTGTTGCTGGGGTTTATCGGATGGATGATTCCTGCTTCGATTACTGTTGTCGGTGTTCTGTGGCTCATTCCGTATGTCGGTACGGCCTCGGCGGAGTTTTACAACCGGGTGTTTGAAAAAAACGACCACGAAGAGATTTGATAACTCTAACCTGAAAAATGATGTTTTATAAACCGGAATTGGTACAAATCCCCAGCAGTCCGATCCGGCTTCTCGCTTTGGGGTTTGTCGATGCTTGTTACGGGGACCGGCTTCTCGATTTTTCGTTGGGCAGCCTGGCGACGTTGGATCGTTTGCTGGGGCATTTCGCTACGAGCGAACCTTCGGATGAGGAGCGGGAGTTGATGGTGAAACAAGCAGGCTGTTATATTCTGGAGGTGGCCCGCCGGATGTTCGGAGGCCGCTATTTCTGGTGGGTCGAGCGCGACATGCCCGTATTGGTGCAGAATGAGATCAGGCTGGCCTCCTACGAACGGGTGCGGCTCCGGATCGAGCGGGGCGACGAGGAGAACATACCCTGTTTTTTCGCCGAGTATGTAACTTTCGTATCGCACCCCTGCGCATTCTCGGATCGGGCCGTGTTTTATGTGTGAAAAAAACCGACACGGGCATACAAGAGAACGACCCTGACCGATTTGAATGATTCGAAAAACAAACCGATAATAAATTCCTTTATACATAATTAATTTGTTTATGAACAAAAAAATGAGGCAAACGCTGATGCTTACGGCAATTCTCGTTTGTTGGGCCTGCGACAGCGAGCAACAACATGTGACGGTTTCTCCCTTCGGAGAACCCGCGCAGACGTCTGCGCTCACGGCCGAGGCATTCCGGACATACGGCGAAGAGATGTTCGACGACGATGAAAGTTTCGATGAGATGACCTCTTCCGATCGCTGGTTCTATCTGAACGATCCGTTTTACGCCCGTATTGAGAACGCAGAGATGGAGGTTGCCAATTTCGTGGCGCATGATTTCAATGACGTGGATATATGCATGACGATGCCCCAATTGAACGACACGATTATTCTGATGCACCTGGATCGGGTGCCGGGCTATTACAAATCACGCATTCCCTCTCCTCTGTCATCCGAAGATATGCTCTTGGCCACCCGGAGCGGCAAAACGGTGCGGTTTACGAATGCCCATCTTCTTTCTTCGTCCGAATACAAGGTGTTCCCGGTGTGCGACGATCCGGTTTTCGCCAATGTGCGGAAAATCACCATGAAGACCCGTATAAAATGGCGCGTGAGCAATTCGGGCAACTGGCGTCCGCTGACGCCCGAGATCACCCGCTATTTCGCTGCCATGATGCTCAACGTGGCAGCTTGTTTCAGCACGCCGGAGTTCCGCGAGGCGCTGCTGACCTACACGAGCGCCGACAACCCCAATGATCCGTTTCCTCCCGAAACCTGCGTGCATAACGACAACGGCGAAGCGGTTGACCGCGAAAAGTTGCTCAATACGATCCTCAACAAAAACGAACTGGTCTGCGGCGACGTTTGGGGATACGGCGGACTGGGCGGCGGTACCACCTTCGGCATCAACATGATTTACATGGGACCCGCTTCTTTCTTCTTCCGCAACCGTGTGGATATGTCGGGTGTGAACGGAGGCTCGCATCTGGTCATTCACGAACTGGGTCACTGCGTGGGCATGGGTCATTCGAGCAGCATGGCCGGAGGCTATGCTTCGATCGGACACTACATCTTTCCGAACGTATACAAGCAGCTGCTGAAAGAGGGACGGCTTCCTTACCAGATGGATCCTTTCAAGGGTTCCAACGATTATAATCCCGGGGAATCCGAAGATGGGAATGTGGATGACGACGTGGTGGAGTAGTTCCCTGAATCTTCCACTGAAGGAACGGCTTTGTAAAACGGTAAATCATTAAATAATCGAATAGAGAAATATGAGAAGAATAAAGTCAACGGGATGGTTGCTGTTGATGGCTGTCGTCACTGCGTGCAGCGAAGAGACGATCGTGCATACCCTCGACGCTACGACCGACCGGAAACTGGTCTTCGCCTACGAGAAGGAGCTGACCGTGGCGGACATCGACTTCAAACCTTACGGGATCCGGGTGTCGGGAGATACGCTCTTCGTCGCCAACCGGGCCGAAAATGCGCACGGAATCTATCTGTTGAACCGGAACACGGGCGCGCTGCTCGGCAGCATAACCGGGTGGGAGCAGAACGAAGAGCAGAAAACTTTCGACAATCAACTGAGTGACGTCGAGGTCAGCGACGACTACATCTTCGCGCTCAACCAATCTTCGCGCGTCGATATTTTTCGACGCAGCGATCTTTCGTATGTCGCTACGGCAGGAAAAACCGGTTGGTCGGGAGCCCGGCTGATGCAATGCGAATCCGTGGTGCTGGTGGACGATGTGCTCTACATTCGGAACAAGAGCGATTTCAAGGCAGTCCGTGTCGAGGATTGTTTGACAAACCCGGGCAACAGCGTGAAGATTCTGGCTGCCAACGACGGCGGGATTACTGCGAACAACCCTTTCGGACTGGAGAGCGTCTGCGCCCACGACGGCGAGGTGTATGTCACGGACTATGTTTCCAAGACCATTTTCGTCGCCGACATCGCCGCCATTGCCGACGGCAAGATTCCCTTCGACCGCTCCTTTGTGTTGGACGTAATTCCCGTGGGAATCGACTTTTACGGGGACGACATGTATGTAGTCTGCCAGAACAATTCGGTTCGGCACATAAATCCCCGGACCGGAGAGCTTTTGAACACTTATACGACCTTTGGCGGCAACCGGAGCTGGGGAACGCCGGGGCGGATATGCTTCTGTGGCGACGACTTTTATTTGTTGGGACGTGCCGGGTCGGGAATCGTTAAAGGCCGTGTTGAATATATCGAAATTTCATATACCGAAGAGTGAAGATGTATAAATTGAAAACATATTTGTTGGGGCTGGTTGCCGTGTTGGCTGTCGCCTGTTCCGAAAAAGAAACCACCCCCTCTCCCGAACCGGAGGTCGTAACGCCGGTCATTCCCGATGTGGCTTATACAGCCTTTACGGATCAGGGAGCAGTCGTCGTGCCGGTGGACAATCCGGAGGCATTCAAACCCGTAGCCGTGCGGATCAAGGGCGATACGCTGTTCGTAGCCAACGACCATGCTGAAGATCGGGCCGTTTATATATCGAGTCTGAGTACCGGTCAGCGGCTGGGCAAACTGAACCAGTGGGTGCGTGCCGGCACCGAAGAGAGTTTCGCAAAGCAGATTGGCGATATGGAGGTTACCGACCGCTACATTTTCGTCGGTCAGCACGATCCGTCGCGGTTCTATGCTTTCGACCGAAGTAATCTCAAATGCGTGAATGCCGTGGGATGCAAATCGGGCTACGGTTCCGGTATAACCCAATTGACGCACTGCTACGGTTTGCGTGCTGTGGGCGACCGGCTTTTCGTGCGCGATCTGAACTCGTTGCGCGGTTATTGGATTCCTGAAATTTTGGTCGAGGTGCCGTTCAACGTGCCGATCATGGGCCGCGTGACGGGAAGCGTCAGTTTCGAGTATTTTTGCAATAGTCTGGCTCTGTACAAAGACAGGATGTGGCTGACCGACCGTGCAAGCGGCACCGTACAGTCGTTCCTCCCAGGAGACATGCAGCCTCTGTTCGGCGAGTTGTCTAACCTCGAAATGGATGAACAATGGGGGCTTTCCGACAGCCGAAAACCTTTGGGTATCGCCGTTGCCGGCGGGGAGATGCTGATAAGCGTACAGGGTTCGAATCGGATCCTGCGTTTCGACGCTTATACCGGCGAGGAGTTGGGCTATGTGCTGGAGTTGTCGGATTGCAGACCCGGTCGTTTGGAACTGTGCGGCGAGTCGCTCTATTACATCACCCAGGACTGGATGCAGCTGCGGATGGCCCGTGGCGTTGAAAATCCGGATCGGAATAGCGCTTTATGAATGGTATAGTATGCAGAAACGATATGGATGCACAAGTGGTTTCATGGAGAAGATAATCTTTTTCCCGATGTTTGGCCGCGTAGGCCGGTGGTTGTTTTTACGGATGTAATTCTATGCTTTCCTCCAATGTTATTTTCGCTATCGAAGTGTTGTTGCGGCTCGACAGAGTCGAGCCCAATACTGCGACTGCTGCATATGTGCGTGTGTCCGGAACCGATTTGTCGGAATTACTGTCGGCGAATAAGATGTTGAAATCGTCTTATTTGGTTGTATTGCGGCGGTTGATGCAGAACGGATATATCGCTTCTACCAGCCGCAGAAATTGTTTTGTGGCATTGTGCGATCCCAATCAGATCACGGTGCTCCAACTTGTGAAACTTTTCCACGGGGATATTTGCATCGGAGAACAGTATGCCCATCGATTGACTTTCGGATGTGGCAGGCCGTCTACGGCGGCAGGATGTAATTTGCTTGCCTTTGAAAACCGACTTTACAACGTGTTGTATAAGATCTTTCTGCATACGCCGATTACTGCTTTCCGTGAGGGCGTTCCTGCGATAAACGCTTGTGGTGAATAACCGGATTCGACGTTGTCTCCCCCCCCCTTGCAGCGCTCGACTGCAAGGCTGGCGCAGATGGGATGCAGAGCAGCAATAATGAATGGATCTGCTATAATGGTAGCGACCGTTCTGACGGTTGTTTTTGCGTTTGTCCTTTCCGCTGTTGTGATGACTCGACGGTATCTCCGCGTGTCACATCAACCCGGCCATCATGTTGGGCGAACAGCTTTCGAGTAGCATGAATGGGCACGAGCGTGTCGTACATGGCGGTTTAAGTCATGGGTGCCATCGTCGGTTCTGCAATCCTCTACGCAATTGTTTCGGGTCTGGACTTGACTACGAACGGTTATGCTTTGTCGAAAGATCCTGCCAACACAACCTTGCTGCATTTGATATGGTTTTTTTATGATCATCGGCTTGTCTCGGGTGCCTGAAACTTTGCTCTGCGGCAGGTTGTAACCTAATGGATTACGAAATCCATATCCGCGATCGACTCTGCGAGCAGTTTTGTGCAATGCCTATTACCGCGTTCCGCGATACCGTGTCCCCGATCGGAGTCCGATGTAAATGAACGATACATAACACCCCGGATGGAGGAGAATAAATGTTGATTGATGAGTGAATTTAATAGAGTTTAGATTCTTTTTCTCCTGGGTATTTTTGCAATTTATAACCTGAAAATAAGACTTGTAGCTTGTGGACTGCAGGTCTTTGTGCTTTATATGTTTCACTTAATCTATTTCATTTACTATGATCGATCAATTAACCCGAACGGAGTTTTTCGGACTTCTGTCCGATTCACCCGCGAATCGTTTATCCGCCGATGTGTGGAACGATGCGTTGTCTCGTTTTTTCGACAGTATGGCAACTTTTACCGATGAGCACACGGATTATCGACAAGTATACCGAGTGTTAATTTACACTCGTTCCCGGTTGACAGCAGCGATGCTAAATTCTTGCCGGGATGGGAAAAAATGTGCCGTCGCATAACCGTTATCGATTATCCGCCATAGAATTGGTCGATGCTGAGATCGCTCTTTGCGAAAAGCGAATTCAGCATCCGGAATTCTTCATAGCAAAAACGGAAAAAAAGCCCATTTCTCCGTTGCATTGGACAGCTACGCCTACAGAGCTTGCCGAATTGTTGTGTGCGCTCGACTTCTGTGGGGCTATATGCGATGCCGAGGGGCGAAAAGCGACATTTACGGATGTCGTCAATGGGGCGGAATGCTTGTTCAATATCCGGCTCGGCGAACCATATGACCTGAAACGCAATGTGCTTCGGCGGAAAACCAGATTGACGTTTTTTCTTGACAAACTGCGGCGGCTATTGAACGAACATAGCGCAGAATTTTAGTCATTATCAATATTCTGCAAATGAAATTACACCGTGCGGGTAACCGTGCGGTGTATTTTTTAATTGCGGAATATGGAACTTTGTCTACGGAAATCAAAATAGAATGCGCTATGAAACTGGGTGCGATTATCGAGGATATTCAAGAGTGTATCTTTTCGCTGCAACAGCGTGTCGACGATCTGAAAGCAATGGATGACAAGGCTGCCGAAACGATCCTGTTCACGCGCCAGCAGGCCGCAGACTTCATCGGCAAGTCCCTGCGGCGGCTCGACCGCGACTGCCGTCAATACGGGATCCGGCAAGTGCGGGCCATTGGCGGCACCCGCATTCCGCAGATCGACCTGTTCGTGCATATGGGTCTCGTCGTTCGCTTGGCAGAACCCCGCAAAAGCGATCTGCAACGTGTTTTGTAAATTCGAGGTAATGAACTATATGACCGAGATCAAGCTCTTCTACGCATGGATGGAAACCAATCCACTGTCGCCTGCAGCCATTGCGCTTTGGCATGCGCTGATGTTTATTGCGAATCGGAGCGGATGGAGACCGACGCTCTATATCTCCTATTCCTTGCTGGAACTGCATACCGGAATCTCCCGAACGACCTTGTATCGGGAGCGTGAAAAACTGCAAAGAGCAGGGCGTATCGCTTTTCAGTCTCGCGGCGGTCGTGCCTGCTGCGCCTACCGGTTGATCCCGCTGGAAAGAAGTGTTATGTCCCGAATTGAAACACAAACAGGTGCGGCATCGCCTGTTATGCGCCCGTCTGAAACACAAATTGCGACACAAACTGTGACGGGAAACGATGTTGTGCGCCCTGTTGTGTTTCAGCATGAAACCCTATATAAACCAGACAGTGATTATGATTCAGGAAAAGAAAAAACAAGCAAAAAAGAAAAAGCGGCCGCGAAGTGCAAAGAGAGAAAAAATTGCGTAAAAAAGAGAGAAACGGCGCGTCTGAACCAAGTCCGATTTCTCTCGGCATTGGATGCTCCGTGGCAGGAGGTGATGGCCGTATGGCTGGAGTACAAGCGCACGCGTCGCGAAAGCTACCGCAGCGAGCTCGGAGCGACGAAATGTCTGACGTTGCTCCGTAACCTTTCGGGAAACTCTACCGACGTCGCGGCAGCCATTATCGACCAGAGCATCGCCAACAACTGGGCGGGGTTGTTTCCGCTGCGCACAGAATTTGTCTCATCTTCGTTTGGCGGGCAGCATCCGGGGCAGATCATTCAGCCGTCGAGCGATGAACGTACCCACAGTTTGCTGGAAAAGTTCGGGCGCAAATGAAATGTGGGACAATGATCTCTTTGCGCAAACATCGACAAGAGTACCTTCACCAGACAATAACAGCAAACCGTATGGACAATCTCGCATCCCTGATCGACCATCTCTTCGAGGAGAAACGCATCGTCGTCCGTCGCCCCGAAAACCACTCGTGGGGTAGTCGGGAGTATTGCGAAGGCTTGTTCTGCGAGGTGTTCCGCCGCGTGGATCGGTCGATTCGGCTCTACCGTCACTTGCCGGAATATGCCGAGGTCATCGACTGGATGACTTCGACCGCAGGCCGCGGACTACTGCTCTACGGCGACTGCGGACGGGGCAAGAGCGTAATCCTGACGGGCGTCGTTCCGGTGCTGTTGGCCATGAAGGGTTGCCACACCGTTCCGATCCACGCCGACGACTTTCAGAAACCCTACGACTTCGCCGCCAGTACCGCCGGCTACGATCCCAAGATGTCGAATCTCGACTACCTGACACGCACGGCCCATCCCATCGTCGACGAATTGGGCGTCGAGCCGCTCATCAACGACTACGGCGAGAAATACGAGGGCTTCAACCGCATCATCAATGCCGCCGAACGCTATCTGAGGCCGTTGTTCCTCTCGACCAACCTCTCGAAAGAGCAACTGCTCCGTCGCTATGGCGAGCGGACTTTCGATAGATTGACTCACCTGTGTCGCCCGGTGAAGTTCGAGGGCGAGAGTTTACGCTGACAATCAAACGAAATACAATATGAAATTGCAACGAGTAATTCATCATTTGGAGGACGGTCGCCGCAAGTATGTGACCCATAACGGCGAGATGGAGAAATGGTCGGAGACCGAGATCGACAACCTGCGCCGCAACATGGAACGGTATGGCCCGGCCGCCTATACCGCCGACTTCGCCAAGTACGGCATCTCGTCCAAAGAGCTGCGCGAGCGTTATCCCGACGCCAAGATCATCCGCATCGTCGGCTTCGAGACCGAAGACCACGATTTGCCTCTGGATCCCAAAATCATCTTCTGACCATGCCGACGATCAAGAGAATCTGCCGTCGTCCGTGGCAGCCGAAACACGATCCGCAGGCGGGACGCCGCCACGCCAATACGGAGTTCTACCGATCCACCGCATGGCGAAAGCTGCGGGCGATCAAGCTGCATCAGCAGCCCTTGTGCGAGGAGTGCCTGAAGCACGACCGGCACACTCCGGCGCAGATGGTCGACCACATCGTCCCGATCAATCGGGGCGGAGCAGCACTCGACTTGCAGAACCTGCAATCCCTCTGCAACTCCTGCCATAACCGCAAGAGCGCACGGGAAAGACGATAAACCGATTGCCGAACCTTTAAAACGAAAGCCTATGAAGTAAAATGATCCGGATGGAGCGGATGTGTGGTTTGCAATCAGTCGAAAGGCAATGTAGGCATTCGCTCCATCCCATTTTTCGTACAGGCATGAATTGAAATGCGAACGACGCTTAAACTGAACGAAATAATCGCGGAATGGATCGCGGAATGCGATATCCTGCCCTCGACTAAACGGGACTACCGACGCAAGGTCGCGCTGTGGTTCCGGTGGCTGGCTGCACAGGACATCGACACCCGCTTGCCCGAACGACGGCATGTGCTGGAGTATAAACAGCAGCTTCAAGCTGAAGGTAAAAGCGTCTATACCGTGAACAGCCTCGTGACGATCCTCAAACTCTTTTACGGCTTCTGCGAGCGGCACGGTTACTACGACAATATCGCCGCAGGGATCAAGAGCAGCAAACGCCACACGGAGTATAGCAAACTGCCGTTGACGGCAGAGCAGGCATTCCGGCTGTTAGACAGCATCGATCCTGAAACAATTATCGGCCGCCGCGACCGGCTGATGATCTCGCTGATGTTGTTCAACGGTCTGCGCACCTGCGAAGTCGAGCGAATCAATATTAGCGATCTCTCCAAGCGCGAAGGCGAGCCGATCCTCTACATCCAGCGCAAGGGCCGCATGGACAAGAATGAGATCGTCGTCTTGCATCCGAACACCGTCGAGTGGCTGGAGGAGTATATCGCAGACCGTGACTTTGCAGAGAACGATCCGCTGTTCATCTCCCATAAACGCAGGTGCGACAACCGCCTTGTCCGGCAGACCATCGGCCGCATCGTGAAGCAGCGATTGCGGTGTATCGGCATCAGCAACCCGAAGATTTCGGCCCACTCGCTGCGGCACACCTTCGGGACGCTGTTGGTCGAGCAGGGTGTGGACATCGAGACGATCAAGGACATGATGGGACACTCCGACACCAAGACTACGCGCATCTATATCGAGATGGCACAGCAGCGACGACTGCTTCATCACTCCCCTGCGAAGGGAGTTGCCGACCTGATATTGAAAAACAATCGGAATTGAAGGTGATGATTAAAGTACAGTAGATTAATGAATCACGCTAACTTTTTGACAGGCAAAACTTTGGCATTTTTCACAACCCTTTGATATCCAGCACATGAACATCAAAGAGTTACATGATCGAGGTACACCCTTCGAGAGCAGAGGGGAGGTGGTTGAAATTCCTTCCGACCCTGCGAAAAATAATCGCACCCCTAATCTCGTGTACGCACGTGCAAAATTAGGCGAAGCAAGAATGCGACCCATAGACGAAAATAGCGATCTACAGACCGCTATCGCGAAGATTCATTCAATTTGCAGCACAGTGTCATGCAGTTCGGGAAGATGATATATTTTTTGAAATGAATTTATTTAGCGAAATACTGATGCTTGAGCCAATAGGCATATATCGGGTCTTGGAACGACATAATACCGGCCTTGTTGTCGAGAATGTCTTTCTGGACAAGGATGCTCCGGGAACGTGCCACCGACGTCGCCGAGGTTATGTGATATTTATACATCACCTCCGTAGAACTGATCGAGGTTTCGCCTGCGATCAACGCCCGCAGATAATTGAGTTGTTGGGTCGTCAACGTTTCGGTTATGGTAACGAACAACAGGCTCAATTGTTCGACCAACGACGTGTGGGCTTCCCGCACGATTGCTTCGGAACAGTTCTTGGCGGTTCGCAGCCATGCAAGTTGCGCCAACTGCTGCACATAATAGGGATGATTGTCGGCAAAAGCTACAAGCAGGGAGCAGGTCGGATCATCGATTATTTTCCCTGTTTCCGCGAATCGACTTTTGATGAAATCGATCCAATACGGAGTTTCGATCTTGTTCAGGAAAACAACATCTCCGAACTTATAAAACGGCTTCGACGAATCGGTAAATACTTCGAGCATCATGTGCCGCTTGCTGCCATACAAACAATAGGCGACATGTTGGTGTTGCTGCCAATGAGAGCGGAGACGTTTCTGAAAAAAGTCGGGATCGTCGAATTCTGCAATATTTTGAAATTCGTCGATGCAGACCACGATTTTCAAACCTTTCTCCTTCGCTATATTTTCTGCAAGGTCGAGAATCTCGTCTGGATTGCGTTTTATCTCCTCCCAGTCGAAATCGAAAGACACTTCGTTTGTCGGATCATTCCCGATAACCATCTTGGGCACGACTCTGGAGAAGAATTTTTTTGCATTCCCGATTGCTTCGTCCCAACGCGAAGAGGTCGCTTTGATAACGTTTTGCGCCAACAACGTATAAAAATGGGCCTCATTGCGCACATTGAAGAGATCGATGTTGCAGATGCGGAGGTTCTTGTTCTCTCCGGTCGCAATCGTTGCAGCTTTATGGACAAGCGAGCTCTTTCCCCAGCGACGAGGCGAGATGATGATCGTATTGATCAGCGATGCGAAATTAGAAACCAAATGTACGGTTTCCTGTTCTCGGTCGGTAAAATTCTTTTCAGTTGCAATTTTTCCGAAAATAAAAGGAGTTTCCATAGACGATGTTTTTGCCGTTATCCACTGCAAATGTAATACAAATTATGTTATTACAAAAAATGTAAATACAAAAAACGTTAAAAAATAATGACCAGAGGCCGCAAGAAGCTACCGGATGAATTGAAAACCCTGCGCGGGACGGATCAGCCATGCCGCATGTCGGGCGATACTGCATCGACGGAAAGCGTTGTCGTCAGCCTTCCGCGCTCCGGTCTGAAGGGGACAGCGAAAAAAGTCTTCGAAGTCGTAGCGACGGAGTTGATCCATAAGAACCTGTTGGACCTTGTCGGCGTGGATCTGGTCGTTGCATACGCCCGCGAGATGGGACTATACCACGATGCCATGCGGGAGGTTGATAAAGAGGGCTACACCCTCGACGTCGAAACGAAGTTCGGCACGACGAAGATTGTCAACCCGAAGCGGAAGATTGCGGAGTCGGCCCTTATGAATGCCAAGTCGCTGGCCGCCGAGTTCGGATTGACGCCCGCCAGTCGTGGCCGCGTTGCGGCCTTGCTGACAGACAACACTCCAAAGGACGATTTTGCAGAATTCGAAGAGCTACAATAGTAGCTCCTCGAAAATGGCTTTGATGATTTCAACAATAGCATAATCGATCAGGGCATCGAGAACCCGCACTGCGAAATTTTTAATCTTTTTCATAAAATTAAGTTTTCGCATAAGGGTTTGAACCGCCGGAAACCGTGGCAAATAGGAATCGCTTATGAAAACGAATAAAAAATACCCCGCAGAACTCTATGCCGAGCGGGTATGCGACGGCGCTGTGCTCGCCTGCGAGTATGTGCAGCTTGCCGTTCGCCGCTATACCGCCGACCTCGACAATGCGCTCGACAAGGGGTGGTATTTCGATAAGAAGGCTGCGATGCGTGCCATCAATTTCATCGAAAAGTTGAAACACACCAAAGGCGAGTGGGCCGGGCAGCGATTCCGACTGGAGCCGTGGCAGCAGTTCGTGCTGTGGAATATCTTCGGGTGGAAAAATGCCGACGGCACGCGCCGCTTCCGATACGCTTATATCGAGATCGCCCGCAAGAATGGTAAGACAGCGCTCTCGGCCGGTGTCGGGTTGTATATGCTTTTCGCCGATGGCGAATCCCGTCCGGAGGTCTATTCGGCTGCGACGGTTAAGGATCAGGCGAAGATATGCTTCTCGGATGCCGTGGCCATCGTCAAAGCCACCGACCTGAAGAACTACCTTACGCCTTATCGCAATTCCATCGTCTACGAGTCGAAGGGCGGAACCTTCAAACCGCTTTCCTCGGACTACGGGACGCACGACGGACTCAATCCGAGTTGCGGCATCATCGACGAGTTCCATGCGCATAAGGATTCGGGCATGTTCGATGTCATCAAATCGGCGTTCGGAGCACGGCGGCAACCGTTGATGTTCATCATCACCACGGCGGGCTTCAACAAATCGGGAGCCTGCTATGCCTACCGGGAGAATGTGATCAAAGTCCTGCGCGGCGTGAACGAGGACGACTCGTTGTTCGGAATCATCTATACACTCGACAGTAAGGAGGAGTGGGACAACCCGAAGATGTGGATCAAGTCGAATCCCAACTTAGGCGTGAGCTTGAGTGCCGACTACCTCGCCGACCAGGTCAAGGACGCCAAGAATCGCCCCGAAGCCGTGCGCAACGTGATGACGAAGAATGTCAACCTGTGGGTCGATGCCGAGCGGACGTGGATCCTCGACGATGCTTGGCAAAAGTGCGTCGGCACGACCGACCCCGCCGACCTGAAAGGCTGCGCCTGCTGGGGAGGATTGGACCTCTCGAATGTATCGGATATTACGGCCTATGTGCTGCTTTTCCACGAGAACGACCGCTTCCAACTGCTGCCGCACTTCTGGATCCCGGAGGAGAAGATGCTGGAGAAGATCCGCAAGGAGAATATCAACTACGACCGCTGGGTGGCCGACGGATATGTTACCGTCACGCCCGGCAACGTGATCGATTACGACTTCGTGAAGGCGGACATCCTGCGCATCGTGGCCGATTACGACCTGCGGACATCGGCTTACGACCGTTGGAACTCCTCGCAGACGATCATCGACTTGCAGAACGAGGGTATGGCGTGCAATCCTTTCGGACAGGGTTACGGTTCGATGTCGGCGCCGACAAAGGAGTTCGAGAAATTGGTGCTGACCGAGAAGATCGAACATTTCGGCAATCCGGTCTTGCGGTGGATGCTCTCGTCGACGGTCGTCAAGAGCGATCCGGCAGGGAACATCAAACCCGACAAGGAAAAGTCGACGCAGAAGATCGACGGCATCGTCGCAGCGATCATGGCGCTGGGCGAGTGGATGACGGCGCAGGCCGACGACGAGAGCAATCCGTATGAAAACAGAGGATTATTAACCTTATAACACGATACGATTATGAGCAAAAAGATGAACCGAAAACAGTACAAGCGTTATCACTCGCCGGTTATCGCGGCCGAGCGCGAGAAAGTCGAGGCGGAACTGTCGGCGATGAATCCCCTCGACCCCGAGGTTCGGCATTTCCTCTCGTTCGAGGGCTTCGCGGAACTCTACCTCCGTATGCGCGACCTTTATCCGACGCAGTTGGAGGCTTACGAACGGTTGGAAGATTTCTACATTACGATCACGGGCAAGCGCAGGTACTCGGAATTCAGTTCGTTTCGGAGGGTGTTGAATCGGATGAGATAGCTCTTAACCTTTGATAAAATGTCTCTGATCAGAGTAACCGGTTTATTGAAAAACAGTAAGCTTCCGATCGTTCTTTTCGGAAAATGAGCAGAAGAAGCTGTATTTGAAAGTTGATCGTGTAGACATAATCCAGACACTGCTACCACTCTGATTATTTGGACGTGTTGGCGTGAATGTGTCTAAAATATACCCTAAAATATACTTTTTTCTGATTTGGTACTTTATCGAAGGGTTTCATTTTTTTTAATTTTGTTATCCTACTAATAGGATAACTATGACCTTGAAGAATACCGCCCCCGAATTATGTACAACACAGCAAACAATCTGTCCGTTCTATACTCCGCAGTGGCCTGTCGGGTTTGAAGATATGTATTTGCCGAATGTGGGTTCCTGTTTTTCACACAATACGGCTGACCACTACATATTATTCGTATTGGGCGGAAAAATAGCGCTGTCTTTTTTCCAATATCAAGACAAACCCGTCGTAGCCGGAGAGATGCTTTTCATGCCCCGGAATATGAATTTTCATGGCCGGGTGATTGAGCCGGCCCATCTTCTGCTTCTGAAATTCAATGGTGTGAGGTTTCCTTGTCTGGAGGAGCGCATACGTCGGCTGATAAAGAAAAAAGCGGAAGGTCATATAAGTTGGGACAGAGTTCTTATCAAGGCAGAGATGAGTCGCATTATAGAGGATTTAATCCATTACCGCGAACAAGGCCTTGCATGCAGTCATATCTACCTCATCAAAACTCATGAGATATATTTGGTTCTCAAGCATTTTTATACCGATGAAGAGCGTACTCGGTTCTGCTACCCGTTCATCGGATATAATCCGGACTTCACGGAATCGGTAATAGCGAATTACACGCATTCGCGAACCGCCGAACAGCTTGCGGCTTGCTTGGGATACGGAATAAAAACATTTCGTAAACAGTTTAAAATCAATTTCGGAGTCACTCCTTATAAGTGGATGCAGCAGCAGATGGCGATTCAGATTCGAAGCAAACTGATGAAAAAAGAGATTCCGTTGAAGCAAATCATGGCCGAATACAGATTTATGACCACATCGCATTTCATTATCTTCTGTAGGAAACATTTCGGTGGGACACCCATGGAAATCCGAAATGGCAAGGTCCCGAAAATACCTCCGTTGGTAGAGAGCGGCGCGAATGTGGATTTGACAAAGATGCAGCCTGTCAAATAACTCGTCGTTTTCGCCAGTCAAAATCTCAAACAAAGTTTGGAAGTGGTTGTGTATATATTTAAAAGATTTGATTTCCAATAATTTATGTTCTATTTTTGTGGGGGGGGAGTGCAATGTTGAATTTCTCTGCCAATTATCAGACGCTGCTTGTTATCGCATTGACCGGATTTGCGTCTGGTGTTCTGGCGGTTGTTTTTATGGGCCATCGTTACCAGAAAATTTTATGTGCCATGCGTAAAACTTATCATTTGATGCATGGGCAGGAGCGGCGTAACGAAACCATTGTCGAAGCACTTCCTGTGGGCCTTGAAATATACAATACCGATGGTTCACTGCGGCGGCGCAACCGGCGGATTTGCGAGATACTCGGTGAACCGGCCGACTGTAAAGGGACATTACTGACCAATCCCCGGTTTCCGAAAAAATTCAAAGACGCGTTTCTCTGCAAGGAATCTATTCGGGAAGATTTCATCTACCGGCCGCTCCATGAGCCTGACGATGACGCCTACGATGCAAATAGCCGGTATATCGAATGCCACGGAAGACCTGTATTGGATGATAACGGTAAAGTCATTAACTATCTCTTCATCATCGCCGACACGACCCAACTGCACAATCAACGTAAACAAACGGAGCGACATTTACGCATTGCGCATGAGGCCATCCGGACATCGAACCTTCGGCTGTGGCGATTCGATACGCGCAGCCAGATGTTTACATCGTTCAACGACCCGATTACGAATTATAACGGGGACAAAAAGATTTCAGTCGACGAGTATTTTTCCTATATGCATCCCGATGATGTAGCGTTGTGTCGGGAGAAACAGGCGCAAATGATTTTCGGGAATCCCGAACCGTTCGAAATAGAGGTGAGGGAGAAAACACCGGCCGATACACAATGGCAATACTGCACGGTCAGCGGGAGTCCTTTTAGTTGGGATGAAGCCGGCATTCCGTTGGAATATGTCGGATTCCGTCGTAATAATACCGCTATTTTGGATTTGATGCGGCAAAATAAGTTGATTCTGGACAATATCAGTTCCGGACTCGTCTTTTTGTCTCCCGATTATCGGGTACAGTGGGGTAATGAAGCCGCCCGTATGAGATTCATGACGGACGGAGCGTACAAAGACGGATGCTTGTGCTATGAAACAATCGGGAAACAGGTCCCATGCGCACACTGCGTCATGACACGAGCCTTGCAAAGCGGTCATACGGAAAGTAAGATTTTCGAGCGCGACGGGAAAACGATTGAAGTATTCGCCACTCCCGCATACAATTCCGCCAACGAACTCGAAGGTGTCGTTTTGCGTTTGGACGACGTGACGGTGCGCCACCGTCTGTTCAAAGAGTTGTACAAAGCTAAAAAGGATGCAGAACGTTCCGATAAGCTCAAATCGGCGTTTTTGGCGAATATGAGCCACGAAATCCGCACTCCGCTGAACGCTATCGTCGGCTTTTCTGAATTGCTCACTACGGAGGATGATTTCGAAGAAAGAGCTGAATTCGTTCGAATTATCAGAGACAATAACGATCTGCTGCTCCGGTTGATCGGCGATATTCTGAATCTCTCGAAATTCGAGGCTGGTTATCTGGAGCGGATTCCCGAAGAATTCGATCTGGCAATAGTCTTTTCGGAACTTCTCACGCAGGCACGGCAGCAAATGAATAATTCCGCTGTAAAGTTAATCTGCGACAATCCTTATCCTTATTGCCGGGTTTGTATGGATCGGAACCGATTGATGCAGGTAATGCACAATTATATCACCAATGCAATCAAATACACACCGGCAGGAAGCATCCGCATGGGATACGAATATCAGAACGACGGAATACGTCTTTATGTTTCGGATACAGGAATCGGCATTCCCCGCGAGAAGCAGGAGCTTGTTTACCACCGTTTCGAGAAATTCAACAGTTTCGCCCAAGGAACGGGGCTGGGCCTCTCGATTGCCAAGGCCCTGACCGAAACTGCCGGTGGAAAAGTCGGGTTCGAATCGCAGGAAGGAAAAGGATCGACGTTCTGGTCATGGATTCCCTGTACGGTTTCATTCGAACCCTCCGGAACGGATACGCCATTTTTGGCTATGGATCGAGGACGCGAAATCGCTGTAAAGCAGAGTCGGCATTCGAATAAAAAGAAAATTTTGGTAGCCGAGGACGTCGAAAATAATTACAAGTTGTTGGAAGCCATTTTGGGCAAACAATACACATTGAATTGGGTCATGAACGGGGTGCAGGCAGTCGAGAAGGCCGGGACGGAAGAATTCGATCTCATTCTGATGGATATGAAAATGCCGGATATGGACGGAGTGACAGCCACGCGCAAAATCCGTGAATTCAACATGCGAACTCCTATCATAGCTTTGACGGCATATGCTTATGACTCGGACAAAACGCATGCGTTTGCAGCTGGCTGTAACGATTACTGCGTCAAGCCTGTTAATAAACAGGAGTTGCTTCTAAAGATTGAAAAATGGCTTGATAATCAAGATTGAAAAGCCGCGAAGATAGAGTCGATTCGATTGCTGTGTGCAAAGTTAAAATGGCATCATTCCATTCGAAAAAATGTTAAATCCGGAATGAAAGAAGTTCAATTTCATCCGACTCGCTTTTTCTTGCGCCATTGTTGCGGCGAGAGGGTGGTTATCTGTCTGAACCAACGGGAAAAATTGTAAGTCTTGGGGATACCGACCATACGGCCGATTTCCTCCACTGTTTTTCCGGGATACTCGAGCAACAACACCTTGGCCCGTTCGACGCGCAGAGAGTTGAGCCACGTTTGAAACGATACTCCCAAGTCTTTGTTGAGATAAGCCGACAGATAATTACGATTCGTTCCTATTTCATCTGCCACAACGGTCAGTGTCAACGATTGTCGGCAATACAAGTTTTTTTCAACCCACTCCGAGATCAACGGGCGGATCTTTTCCGTATAGTTGTTTATCGGGCCGGTAGACGATTCCCCGGAAGTTCCCGGCAGAAGCCTCTTTTCTCCATGTCCTTCTCGCCTTGCAGCCTCGATGTAGAAAAACATCGGCAGGTAATTGAGCAGACGGATGGCGAAATAAAAATAGAATAGTGCATTTGCTATCTTGAGCGGCCACTCCACCGATGAAGTATAATAATTGACAAGATTAATGCCGGCCAGCACTACCGACAAATAAATAGCTCCCTGCATCCATGCGAAACTCATCGTGCCATCATAATAGTCGTCGAGCGCATGAAGACATTTCCGATACTCCTTATGACAAATCCATAACATCCAGGCAATCTGTATTACATACAGCACTCCCAACAGAATGGACATCGGGAGCCAAAGCAACGGGATGAAAATTACGGTAAACCCTGCAATTGCAACTATCGGCAAGACCAGAATTCCATATCGTAAAAACTGATGTCTATTCTCCTTCGAAGGATCGAGCATGAGCAGGTAGGCATAAGCATTTAGCCATGCGTGAAGCATACTGACTGCCGCCATGATGTATATCGTCACATAATTCCGGGTCCCCGCAGAGGGCGCGAGCATTTCGCAAATAGCGGAAATTCCCAACAGCAGATAGGCATAACCGAATACACTTCGGCTTTTCCTGTAACTTCCGAACTGTGGTCTATCCGGAATATGAACCCAGAACAGCAGAGCTCCGAAAACAAGGAACAATGCTACATAAGCGGTCAATGCTATGTAAAACGACAGATTCATATGCTGGGCAAAGATACGAAAAAGTCGCTTTTTACTATTTGCACTTTACGACAAAATTATTGTCGATCAGCGATCGAAAGATGAAATCGGGATGTTTTTTTTGTGTCCGTGACAATTTTACGCACGAGCAAATGAGACAGAATATATTCGTAACCGAATAAACTAAAAAATAATAAAGATGAGAAAAAATTTATTTTTGGAAAACGGTCTTCTTGGCGGCAACAGTGGCTTTTGCATCAGGTGCGTGCAACAAATTGTCGTTGCGGTTGCAGCCGTAACGTTTTTGGGTTGTGAGAAATGCGACCACGCCATCGCTGATCTCGAAAGCCATCTCTCGACGTTGGAGAACCGCATACAGAGTATCGTCTTCATGTCCGAGTACAGCGACGGCAAAGCGACGTTCACTCCTCTTTTAGATGAGAAAGCAACTCTTCATTACCTTGTTTCGCCTGTCGAGGCGGCCGCGAAGTTGGCTGCGGATTGGGCGGATGATAACGGCATTGTCAAAGTATTCGTCCGTACCGTTCAGACTCGCGCCGTGGGCAGTGCTACCGCGATGAAAGTGACGGCCGTTGTCGCCGACAGCGACGGGTTGCTTACCGTATCCGTCACCGAAGAGAGCAGCGCACCGCTGCCTTCCGGTATCTGGGACGGCACACAGGAAGGGGTGGTTTATGTCGCCATCGCCGACGGCAACAACAATATCACTTCCGAACCCGTACCCGTGGCCATTTATTTCATGAAAATCAATGGTGCGAGCATGACCGCCGATGCTCTGAAGACCGCTGTCGCGCAGGCTCTCGAGCGCGGCGCAAGGGAATTTGTCGTTTCGGGTGATCTGACGGCCGAGAAGCAGAAAGCCGTGATGCAAGCTTTATCCGAATGGCACAACGGTGACGCTGCGAAGCACGGGACGATAGATCTTACTTTCAGCGAAACGACTCAGTTATGCGAATATATGGTCGATACCAATGACATAGGATACAGTGAAGATAATTACGGCGCATATGCTTTGCGGAGCGTCTTTATGCCGGAGGCGGTAAGCGCTGGTTTCTTTACTTTTATGTCTTGTTGGTTTGCAGAGAGAATGAGTTTCCCGAAATTGCAAATCGCTGGGAAGAACTGTTTTTTTTCGTGTGGCCGCGAGGCTGCCGATATAACTCTGGAAGTACCCGAATTGAAAGAAATCGGAATATGTTGTTTTATTGATTTCGGAGCGACATCGCTCTATCTGCCAAAATTGACGACGATAGGAGGCTCCGCATTTTCGGGTAATAAAAAACTGCAATCGGTTGTTTTCGGGAGCATCATCGAAAACTACGGGTTTGAAAGTCGTATATTTTATGAGTGTTTAACTGAGAATATCGATTTGAGCTTGAAGTCGGGACAGACAACCTTCGACGATCGGGATCGATTGATACCCGTGGAGGCTGGCGAGGGAAAGACCTTTGCAGGATATACATTCAAGAGCATAACATTGGTGGATTGATAACTATTTTCGGGTCGGTGTCCTGCTATTATACAAGTTCGGCTGTCGGTATCGGTTCTATCCAGAACAGCGGCGAGAAGGCCGATGCGACAAAAGCAGGAGGCGACGCCACCTTTCGGGCATGCAGTCGATGAATGCTGTTATCGCCGCATCGAACGCTGCCGATGACAACGCATGCCCCTGCCATTTGTCGGATAAAACGAACCGCCTCCTCGTAAAACGGGAAGCGGTTCGTTTTTGTATTTCCAATATAAATAGACGATTCTAATGGATCTCCACGGAAGAGGGAGTTTCAAGACCGAGGCGTTCGGTGAAGACAATCCGTTTGCATTTCAGGTCGAGAATGATTGGATTCTCCGCTTATAATGCTTCAAAGGTCGTCTCGGCCCCCCCCACGCTGTTCGGTAGTTTTCCAGGCTCGCTTGGGGAACGTAAGTTATCGTTTGTGCAGAAATGTTTGAAATCGACGTTGCCGTTATCTGGGGCGGAATCGTCCGATAGCAATAGATTGTGGTCAGAGAATGACTGTAAGAGAATGCGTTTTCGCCTATTTCAAGAGTTCCGGCCTCTCCCAAAATAGTTACGGAGGTAAGATCCGGGCAATAATGACAAGTATAGTTGCCGATTTTCTCCATACTTGCGGGAAACACGATTTTTTCCATGTGATAACACAGACCGAATACTCCGGGATAGTTATCCGAGTCGATCGTAGACTTGATATTTTTCGGCAGAACCAGTTCTTTTAGTCCCTTAGGATGTAAATCCGTGTCCTCGCTATCTTCTGTCAAAGTTTTATCGAAAACATCCGATTCATAGGTCGCCTGACTGAAATTCAGAGAAACTCTGTTCTTATATTCCGAATCCGAGGTAAGCACATATCTTCGGGCTATTTCGGATAAAAGACTCTTGGACAATCCCGGCACCAGCGAAGAAACATCTCTGAAAGCCAGTTTTACGTCGGCTCCCGGAGCCGGATAATCTTTGCGCTCAGCCGGTACATTCTGCCACGCGCCGCCATTGAATGAATATTGGAGTCGCATGGAACCCTCGAATGCGAATGCCGGCATGGACTTGATGTCGGCCCGGTCGATGGTTATGGACGAAGTGCGACTCTTATCCATCACGGTGTTATCCGAACTGAGGGCCGCCAACGTAAAACCCTGCGAGAGCGTCGTTGCCGGCACGACGAAATAAAAATCCACACCCTCGGTCGTTAACTGTACCCCGTCGCCGCATGTCATTGCAATGCGATCCGATGCATTGGATGAAATCGTCAGACTCTCGTTCGTCGTAAAGTTCAACGTACCGCTTCCGGCCAATGGTTCATCGGCGGCGTTTGCGGCTAAAACCAGCGATGTCAGCGTTTGCGTGCCTGTTATGGTGAACTTGACAACCGCACCGAGATACTTGAATTCCAATATTCCCGAAGAACCGGCGTCACTTTCCGAGACTGAGAGAGTCGCTTCGGCGACAAAGGCCGCAGGATCGAACGAACCGGCCGTATAGGTTTGCGTGGCAGGAAGCGTACATGTCCCGTTGTTGTAAGCGGAAGCCGGATAAACGGCACGATATATTCCGTCGGTAGCTGCGGGGGCGGTAATCCACCAACTGTCGTCCGTTGTCGATTTCCAGACATCGCATACTGTTCCGTTTATATTTACTTGGTCGCCGGCTTGCCAGTCGATGGCATATCCCTCGCCGAAAGCTGCACGCGAGCGGGTCTGATCGAGTTTCAAATTTATCGTTGGGGCATGCGGATCGATATTTTCCGTGTTATTCTCCGAACAAGCGGCGAGCAATATTCCGAAGGCAAAAACACTTGCTAAAAATCTGTTTTTCATCTTTCGCGTCTTTTTAATGATTACCAATTTTCCTCCTCGTACGATCCTTGTTCAAAAGAGGTTTGTTCTGTTACAGATGCGGCAAATCCCGCTTCGATACGCACTTCCACATACTCTATTGCGGGAGTTTCATATTTCTTTTTCATTGGTTTATGAATTTGAGTTTTTAAGACCGAGATGCAATAGAGAAAACCATACCATTCGGATTAAAAGGCAGTATTTCCCTACGCACAAACCTCGTTTTTTCTGGCTTCCCGGGGTGTTATTCTCACACGCTTACTCCATGATGATTACCGTACGGTTGAGCTCCGGTTCAGGGAAGCGATTGTTCGTATCGCCTTCGGCAACCTTCTTCAGCCGGTCTTTCGAAATGCCGTACTTGTCGACGAGCAGGTCGTAGACATACTCCATCCGTTTCTCGCTCAACTTCTGGTTGAACTCTTTCGAACCGGTGGCGCTGTCGGCTCCGCCGTAGATCGTGAACGTTTTGTTCTTATCGGCATT
>ENA-ORLY01001052-ORLY01001052.1-human-gut-metagenome-genome-assembly--contig:-NODE-1052-length-35269-cov-7.855422_pt1 | contig 35269 bp, 30 predicted proteins | sample MGYA00243071_ERZ508832 | MGnify/ENA primary metagenome ERZ508832 (study PRJEB26277, sample SAMN04329777) | human gut metagenome | biome: human-associated habitat | host: Homo sapiens | place: USA... | reverse complement strand
TCTTTGTATTTGGGATGCCTTTAGACCTTTCGAGTGTAGTGCTTCGGGGGTTAGGGGGCGGAGGGCGCCGGGGGCAAGGGCGGTGTCGAGCCGGACAGGGCCGATGGCCCAGCGCTTGAGATAGAACACGTGCGCGCCCACGGCCTTGACCATCAGCTTGACCTGATGCTTGCGCCCCTCCGTGATCCAGAGCTTCCCGGCCGTGACCGGACGGCCGGGATTTTTCAGATATTTCTCCCGGAACCGCTCCGGCAGGTACGCTTCGCTCTCCCCGATGGTGGTGTGCGCGAGCAGCGCGGCCCGTGCCGGGCGCGAGAGCGGCTGGCCCTCCGCGAGCACGACGCCTGTCTCGAGCTGCCGCAGGGCAGCCTCGTCCAGATGGCCGAAGGCGCGGTATTCGTATTCCTTTTCCACGTGCCGCTCCGGCCGCAGCAGCCGCACGTCGAGCATCCCGTCGTCCGTAAACAGCAGCAGCCCCTCCGTGTCCTTGTCGAGCCGGCCGACCGGATGCAGCGTCTGCTGCAGCGCCTCCGGGAAGCAGCGCATGACGGTCTCGCACCGCGCGTCCCGCCGGGCGGTCAGAAGCCCGCGGGGCTTATTGAGCATGTAATACTGCGCCATCCGATCCCTCCTTCCGCTTTTTTGACCATCATACCGGAAGCGGCGGAAAAATGCAAGAACGGCGTACAGGAAATGACGGAAGCGATGCGAAATCCTGCAAAAACAGCCGCCAACCGCTGGCTGAATTGTGAAAAAAGCAGAATTTATGAATTTTTGCAGGAACACTTTTCAAAAACGCGTTTCTGTGATAAAGTGTAACAAAAGAAAAACCGACCGGAAGGAAGGACCAACCATGAAACTGACGAACCACGGCGTTTTCCTCTGCGGCGGCGTGCCGCAGAGCAGCGCTTCCATCCGCCCGGAGGACGGGCGGCGGCTGACGATGGCCTACCGCATCCTGCAGGCGCACAACCAGTCCGGCGACGAGAAAAAGCTCCGGATCCGCTTTGACGCCATGCTCTCGCACGACATCACCTATGTCGGCATCATCCAGCAGGCCCGGGCCAGCGGCATGCGGGAATTTCCCATTCCCTACGCGCTGACCAACTGCCATAACAGCCTCTGCGCCGTCGGCGGCACGATCAACGAGGACGATCATGTCTTCGGCCTGTCCGCGGCCAAGAAATACGGCGGCATCTACGTGCCCGCCAACCAGAGCGTTATCCATTCCTACGCGCGCGAGCAGATGGCGGCCTGCGGCGCGATGATCCTGGGTTCGGATTCGCATACGCGCTACGGCGCGCTCGGCACCATGGCCGTGGGCGAGGGCGGGCCGGAGCTTGCCAAGCAGCTCCTCCGGCACACGTGGGACGCGGACCTGCCCGAGGTCGTGCTGGTCTATCTGACGGGCAAGCCCCGCCGCGGCGTCGGCCCGCATGATGTGGCGCTCGCGCTGGTGCAGGCGACGTTCGCCTCCGGCTTCGTCAAAAACCGCGTGCTGGAATTCGCCGGCCCCGGCGTCGCTGGTCTGCCCATCGACTTCCGCAACGGCATCGACGTCATGACGACCGAGACCACCTGCCTGTCCTCCATCTGGCAGACCGATGAGGAGACGAAGAGATTCTTTGAGATCCACGGCCGCCCGGAGGCGTATCAGGAGCTCGCCCCCGGCGACGGCGCGTATTATGACCGCATGGTCGAGATCGACCTGTCCGCCGTCGAGCCGATGATCGCCCTGCCGTTCCACCCGTCGAATGCCTACCCCATCCGGGAGTTCCTCGCAAACGCAGAAGACCTGCTCGCCGGGGTCGAGGCCGAGGCGAAAAAGCGCTGGCCGAAGGCCGACGTGCACCTGCTGGGTAAGATCCACGACGGCGCGGTCTGGGCCGACCAGGGCATCATCGCGGGCTGCGCGGGCGGCATGTTCGACAACATCGACGAGGCTGCGCAGATCCTGCGCGGCGGCTCGATCGGCGATAGCTATTTCTCCATGAACGTCTATCCCACGTCCGTCCCCGTGAGCCTTGCGCTGACGCGCATGGGCGTGACGGCCCAGCTGCTGGAGACCGGCGCGATCATCAAGCCCAGTTTCTGCGGCCCGTGCTTCGGCGCTGGCGACGTGCCCGCCAACAACGGCTTGTCCCTCCGCCATACGACGCGCAACTTCCCGAACCGCGAGGGCTCGAAGCCCGGCGAGGGGCAGTTCGCGGGCGTGTGCCTGATGGACGCGCGCTCCATCGCCGCGACGGCGAAGAACGGCGGCCGCATCACCCCGGCCGACGCGCTGGACTACGAGCCGGAGCGCCACCCGTATGTCTTTGACAAGACCGTCTACGCCCGCCGCGTCTACAACGGCTTCGGCCATCCGCAGCCTGAGACGAAGCTCATCATGGGCCCGAACATCACCGACTGGCCGAAGATGTACGAGCTCGGCGAAAACCTCCTGCTGGAGCTGGCCGCCGTCATCCACGACCCCGTGACCACGACGGACGAGCTCATCCCGTCCGGCGAGACCTCATCCTACCGCTCGAACCCCCTGCGGCTGGCGGAGTTCACGCTCTCGCGCCGCGTGCCGGACTATGTGCCGCGCGCAAAGAAGATCGCCGCGCTCGAAGCCGAACGCAGAGCTGATTCTTCTCCCGAGGTGCTGCGCGCCGTGCTGGCGCACTTTGGCGACGCCGACGCGCTGATGAAGACCACCCAGTTCGGCTCCTGCGTGTTCGCCAACAAGCCCGGCGACGGCTCTGCCAGAGAGCAGGCGGCCTCGTGCCAGAAGGTGCTGGGCGGCTTTGCGAATATCTGCTACGAATTTGCCACCAAGCGCTACCGCAGCAACTGCATCAACTGGGGCATGCTGCCGTTCACGCTGGATGCGGATACGCCGTTTGATCATCAGCCGGGCGACTATGTCTTCGTGCCGGACGTGCGGAAGCTGGTCGGGCAGGGGAGTGAGGACTTTCCGGCTATGGTCCTGCGCGCCGACGGGAGCAAAACGCCCCTCGTGCTGCACGTCCGGGGCCTGACCGATGACGAGCGGGAGATCCTGCTCGACGGCTGTCTGATGAACTACTACGCCAAGCGCGGATAAGGAGAATCGCATGGAAAAGATCCAAATGAAAACGCCGCTCGTCGAGATGGACGGCGACGAAATGACCAGAGTCCTCTGGAAGATGATCAAGGACGAGCTGATCTGCCCGTTTGTCGAGCTGAAGACCGAGTATTATGACCTTGGCCTGCTGCACCGCAACGAGACGAAGGATCAGGTCACCGTCGACGCGGCGCTGGCCACGCGAAAATACGGTGTGGCCGTCAAATGCGCGACGATCACCCCGAATGCCCAGCGGATGGCCGAGTACCCGCAGCTGACCGAGATGTGGAAAAGCCCGAACGGCACCATCCGCTCCATCCTGGACGGCACGGTCTTTCGCGCGCCGATCCTGCTCGATTCCATCAAGCCTGTCGTGCGCAACTGGGAAAAGCCCATCACCATCGCCCGCCACGCCTACGGCGACGTCTATAAATCCGTGAGCTTTGCCGCCGACGAGCCCGGCGAGTGCACCATGACCTTCCGCGGCGTGTCCGGCAAGGAGCAGACCGTCCTCGTCCAGAAGGTCGACGGCCCGGCCGTCTTCCAGGGTGAGCACAACAAGGAATCGAGCATCCGCTCGTTCGCCAAGGCCTGCTTCCAGTATGCCATCGACACGAAGCAGGACCTCTGGTTCTCCACCAAGGACACCATCGCCAAGGTCTACGACGGCGCGTTCAAGCGCATTTTTGAGGAGGAATACGAGCAGACCTACAAAGCGCAGTTTGAGGCGCTGGGACTGACGTATTTCTATACCCTGATCGACGATGCGGTCGCCCGCGTCATCCGCAGCCGCGGCGGCTTTATCTGGGCCTGCAAGAACTATGACGGCGACGTGATGAGCGACATGGTCTCCACGGCCTTCGGCTCGCTCGCCATGATGACCTCCGTGCTCGTCGCGCCGGACGGCACGACGGAGTATGAGGCCGCGCACGGCACGGTCACGCGCCATTATTATAGGTATCTGCAGGGCGAAAAGACCTCGACCAACCCCATGGCGACCATCTTCGCCTGGACCGGCGCACTGCGCAAACGCGGCCAGCTCGACGGTCTTGCCGACCTTGCGGCGTTTGCCGATAAGCTCGAGGCCGCGAGCCTCGACACCATCCGCGCAGGCGTCATGACGAAGGACCTTGCCGGTCTCGTCGAGGGCCCCGCGTCCAAGGCCGTCACCAGCGAAGACTTCCTGCACGCCATCCGCGCGCGCCTGGAGGCGTAAGAATGATCAGAATCTCCGCCCGGCGGCTTGTCTGCCGGGTGGGGATTTTTTACGCATTTTGTGCGGCTTGCATATTGTCATTTCGGCGCGTTGTGTGCTAAACTGGAATGAAAATTTTAAGAGGTAAAAATAGCACAGGAGCGTGAATTATGAGTCAGGAACCGAAAAACAAGGAAGAGGGCTTTATGTACAAGTTCGCCAGCTTCATCGTCGACAAACGGAATCTGATTTTTCTGATCGTTGCGATCGGGCTGGTCTTCTCGGTCTTCTCCCGCAGCTGGGTGCAGATAGAAAACCAGCTGTCCGCCTACCTGCCGAAGGAGTCTGAGACGTACAAGGGCCTGCACCTGATGGAGGACGAGTTCACCACCTTCGGCACGGCCAAGCTCATGCTGGTGAACGTCTCGTATGACGAGGCGCAGGCCGTCTCGGAGCAGATCGCGGATATTGACGGCGTGCAAAGCGTGAGCTTTGACGACACCAGGGATCACTATACCAACGCCTCCGCCCTCTACGACATCACCTTCGACTATTCCGAGGACGACGACCGCTGCGAGACCGTCATGAACGACATCGAATCTTCCCTCAGCGGCTACGACATGTACGTCTCCGCGACCTTCGGCGATACCGCGTCCAAGACGCTCGCGCAGGAGATTGGCGTCATCGTCATCATCGTGGCGATCGTCGTCGTGTCGGTGCTGGTCCTCACGTCGCAGACGTATGCCGAGGTGCCGGTCTTGCTGCTGACGTTCATCGCGGCGGCAGTCCTGAACATGGGCTCGAACTTTTTGCTCGGGACGATCTCGTTCGTGTCCAACTCCGTCACGATCGTGCTGCAGCTGGCGCTGTCGGTCGACTACGCCATCATCCTCTGCAACCGCTATAAGGAGGAGCATGAAAAGCTTCCCATCCGCGAGGCGGTCATCGTCGCGCTCAGCAAGGCCGTGCCGGAGATCTGCGGCAGCAGCCTCACGACGATCGGCGGTCTGGTGGCCATGCTCTTTATGGAGTTCCGCCTGGGCTTTGACCTCGGCATCTGCCTGATTAAATCCATCTTCTTCTCGCTCTTTGCCGTGTTCTTCCTCATGCCCGGCCTTCTCATGCTCTTCGGCAAGAAGATCGACGCCACGCGCCACAAGAACTTCGTCCCGAAGATCCCCTTCGTCGGCCGCTTCGCCTACGCGACGAAGAAGATCGTCCCGCCCATCTTCCTCGCGGTCATCATCGTGGCCATGCTCTTCGCCAACAACTGCCCGTACGTCTACGGCTTCAGCTATCTGAAGACCACCAAGCAGTCCGCACAGCAGATCGCGGACAATATGATCGATACCACGTTCGGCTCGAGCAATATGGTCGCCGTCGTGGTCCCGGCGGGGGACTACGCGTCGGAAAAGAAGCTCCTGGACGAGCTCGGGACCTATGACGAGGTCGACTCCACCCTCGGCCTTTCCAACGTGGAGGCCATGGGCGGCTATATGCTGACCGACGCGCTCACGCCGCGGCAGTTTTCCGAGCTGACGGACCTTGACTATGAGGTCGCGGAGCTATTATACGCGGCCTATGCGGCCGACGGCGGCAACTACGGCAAGATCATCGGCGGTCTGCCCAAGTATTCCGTGCCGCTCATCGATATGTTCACCTTCCTCTACGGCGAGATGCAGGACGGCTACGTCTCGCTCGACGCCGATATGACCCAGACGCTCGAGGACGCCTATTCGCAGATCACGAACGCGAAAAAGCAGCTGCAGTCCGATGACTACAGCCGCATGCTCGTCTATCTGAACCTCCCCGTGGGCGGCGATGAGACCTACAACTTCCTCGACCAGATCCGCGCCGTCGCGCGCAGCTATTATCCGGACGGCGACGTGTACGTCGTGGGCGATTCCTCGTCCGAGCAGGACTTCAAGGCCTCGTTCTCGCGCGACAATGTCGTCGTGTCGGTCCTGTCTATCCTGATCGTGCTGGTCGTTCTGCTGTTCACGTTCAAATCGGCCGGGATCCCGGTGCTGCTGATCCTGGTCATCCAGGGCAGTATCTGGATCAACTACGGCATCCCCACCATCACGAACAGCCCCCTGTTCTTCCTCAGCTATCTGGTCGTCTCGTCCATCCAGATGGGCGCGAACATCGACTACGCCATCGTCACGACCAGCCGCTTCATGGAGTTCAAGGACAAAATGCCCAAAAAGGACGCCATCATCGAGACCATGAACCTCGCCTTCCCGACGATCATCACCTCGGGCCTCATGATGGTCATCGCCGGCATCCTCATCGGCCAGATGACCTCCAACGCCGCCATCGCCGGTATCGGCGACAGCCTCGGGCGCGGCACCATCATCACGATCATCATCGTCATGTTCATCCTGCCGCAGATCCTGCTTCTTGGTGAGAAGGTCATCGATAAGACCTCCTTCGACGTGCCCACGCCGGTCTCGCAGCACCAGTCCTCCGGCCGCGTGCGCATCGACGGCATGGTCCGCGGCGAGATCCGCGGCCAGATCCACGGCATCGTCCACGCCTATGTCGACGGCGACGTGAACATCAGCCTGCTCTCCGGCCAGACAGAGCCGGACCCCGGCGAGGACACCGACCCGGCGCCTTCGCCGGAACCCGAGGCGGAGCCGGAGCCGGAACCCGGTGAAGAAGCCGCCTCGCAGGACGAACAGCCGCAGGAAAAGGAGGCTGAAGCACATGAAGAATAAGCAGAAAGCCGCGCTGCGGCTGCTCGCGGCGCTTCTGGCGCTGACGCTGCTCGCGCCGCTCGGCCTGACGGCCTCGGCGGCGGACGGCCCGGATACCATCTACATCGATTCCGCCAGCGATTTTGTGAGCTTTGCGAAAAGCTGCGCGCTCGACACCTGGTCGGCCGGAAAGACGGTCATCCTGCGGGCGGATATCTCTCTGGCAGGGATGGACTACACGCCCGTGGCCGCCTTCGGCGGCACGTTTGACGGCGGCGGCCATACCATCTCCGACCTGAACCTCACCGGCAGCTACAGCCCCGCGGGCCTGTTCGCCGTCATCCTGTCCGGCGGCAGCGTGGAGGATCTGAACGTGGCCGGTTCCGTGGCCGCGGCGGGCGACAAGATCGTCGCCGGCGGCATCGCGGGCGAAAACTACGGCCGCATCGTCTGCTGCAGCTTCACCGGCATGGTGCAGGGCAGCGCGCAGATCGGCGGCATCGCGGGCGTCAACCGCGTCTCCGGGCAGATCATCAGCAGCACATTTGACGGCAAGGTGCAGGCAACGAACGCCACGGGCGGCATCGCAGGCCTGAACGAGGGCATCATCCGCCACTGCACGAATACCGGCAGCATCAACACCAACAACGTCGACGCGTCGCTGAGCCTCAGCGACATCCAGATCGACACGACGCTCGATCTTGCCAACCTCACCACCTCGCAGACCTTCCTCACCACGACCGAGACCGGCGGCATCGCCGGGACCAACACCGGCCTGATCGCGGGCTGCAAAAATACCGGCACGGTCGGCTATGAGCACGTCGGCTACAACATCGGCGGCATCGCAGGCTCGACGAGCGGGTATCTGCGCAGCAACACGAATGAGGGCGCCATCCTCGGCCGCAAGGACGTCGGCGGCATCGCCGGCCAGGTCGAGCCGTACGTGGCCGTGACCGTATCCGAAAGCACGAAGGACCAGCTGCAGACCCAGCTGCAGGACCTCAGGACCCTGACCGACCGGGCCACCGCCGACGCAGGCGGCGCGGCGAGCACGCTCGGCTCACAGCTGGCCGGGATGGGCACGTATCTCGACGGCGCGGCCAACGCGGCCAATAACCTCCGCGCCACCGCAACGATCGACGCCGGTGCACTGGCAGACGGCAGCGTGACCGGCGGGGCAGACCTCACCGTAGGCGACGCCTCCGCTGGTATCGGGGCCACCATCGGCGCCGGAAAGGACGCGGACCTCACCATCGACACGCACCCGCTGGAGATCGGCAGCAGCACGTCCGCCGGGATCGGCGCGGGCGTGGGCGGCTTTGTCGACCCTTCGGATCTTTCTCTCTCCGGCGGCACGGACGGCAGCGGCGCGCTCAGCGCCTCGCTGCAGATGAACGCCGACGCCTCCATGCCGGAGCTGGCCTCCGCCCTGAGCGGCATGGGCGCGCAGATGCGCACCATCGGCTCGCAGGCGGCGAATCTCTCCACGACACTGCAGAACGACGTGCAGGCCATCAGCGATAAGCTCGGTGAGATCAACGACACCGTCTTTGCCGCCATGGACGAGCTGGAAAACCGCGACCTCGTCACCGACGGCTCGCAGACAGACCCGGACAGCATCACCCTCGGTGCGGTGCGCGCGTGCGAGAATACCGGCACGGTGCAGGCCGACCGCAACGTCGGCGGCATCGCGGGCGCGATGGGCCTGGAATACAGCGTCGACCCGGAAAGCGACGTGAGCCAGAGCCTGTCCTCTTCGGAGCGCAAGCAGTACGAGCTGCGCGCGCTGCTGCAAAGCTGCGTCTCGACCGGTGCCGTCACGGCCAAGAAGGACTGCGCGGCCGCCATCTGCGGCCGGATGGACCTCGGCCTTGCAGAGGGCTGCGAGGCCTACGGCAGCGTGGAGAGCCAGAGCGGCGACTATGTCGGCGGCGTGGCGGGCATCTGCAGCGCAGCCATTGAGAATTGCTACGCAAAATGTGAGCTTTCGGGCGGGCGATACCTCGGCGGCATTGTCGGCAGCGGCGTGACGGACAGCGTCACGGGCGGCGGCAGCACCGTCTCGGGCTGCACCGCGCTCGTCTGCATCGGCGCGTATGAGCAGTACGCCGGTGCGATCGCGGGCAGCGACGCGGGCGCGTTCGCGCAGAACCGCTTCGTCTCCGACGCGCTCGCGGGCCTGAACGGCAGGAGCGTCGCCGGTGCGGCAGAGCCCATCGCCTACCGGACGCTCATGGAAGACGAGGCCCTCCCCGACGCCTTCCGGACGTTCACCGTGCAGTTCGTCGCGGACGGAAATGTCCTCAAGACGGTAGAAGTGAACTACGGCGAGTCGCTGGACGAGAGCGCGTACCCCGACATCCCGGCCGTGGACGGCCAGTACGGCGTGTGGGACCACCCCACGCTCAACTCCATCACCTTTGACACCACCATCACGGCGGAATACCATACCTGCGTCGACGCCCTGCCGAGCGACGCGCAGCGGGACGACGGCCGCCCGGTCTTCCTGACCGAGGGCGCCTTCTCCGATACCGACCGGCTGCAGGCGCAGCCGCAGGCCATCACCCCCACCGCCTTCGGTGAGATCTCCGCCAGCGTCCCGGAGGCCATCCGGAAGTATTTCCAGAACATCTCGGACGGCCACGCGCCCGCGGCGCATGTGGCGAAGTCCGTCATCGAGCAGTGGCAGCTGCGGCTGCCGGAGGATGGGGCCGACACGCACACCATCCGCTTCCGCGTCCCCGACGGGCAGAAGGGCACGCCGGATATCTACCTCATGAACGCCTCCGGCGTCTGGCAGAAGGCGAAAACGACCAAGATCGGCAGCTATCTGAGCTTCGAGGCCTCCGGCCAGACCGTGCAGATGGCGGCGCTTTCCACCTTCCCCGTCTGGTGGGTGTGGATCGTGCTGGCCGGGCTCACGGCGCTGCTGGTGCTGCTCATCATCCACCTGATCCATAAGCTCGGCAAGACCCGCCGCCGCCAGATGCAGGCCCTGCGCAAAGCCATGCAGGACGAGCAGAACGCGAATGACGCCGCCATCGGCGTACCCGACCCCGACGCGCAGCCCGTGCCGCTCACGCCCGAACAGGCAAAGAAGCGGAAAAGCAGGCGCCGCGTCTGGCTGATCGTGCTGCTGGTGCTCGCCGCCGCGCTGACGGCCGGCGTGCTGATCTACCGGGCAAACCTCAAGAGCAGCGTCGACGCGCTGCTGCTGCTCAAAAATCTCTCAGCCCGCAAGGAGCTGGATATGGATGCCTCCGTGCAGATGGACCTCGGCGACGAGACGCTGCAGACCGACGCGCATCTGTTCCGCACCCAGGCGGACGGCAAGACGATCCTCTGCATCGAGGAAAACGGCGTGCAGCTGTATTATTACGACGGCTCGATCTATCTGGAAAACGGCAGCGCCTACCGCACGAGCGGCCTGTTCCCGGATTATTCCACGCTCGGCGAGCATCTGCTCGAGCTCTATAACGCTACAGACGTGACCTACGCCCGCGAAAGCGGTGAGGAGGTCTACTCCGTGACTGCCTACGGCGAGGACGCCGCGCAGGCGCTCTCGCTGCTGACGCCGACGATCGCGGACTCCCTTTCCGCCGTCGACAGCATCGACCTCTGCATGCACGTGCAGGACGGCGAGATCCGCTCGATCGAAGCCTCCGGCAGCTGCGAGGCGCAGGACGCGGGCGGCGTGACCCAGCCGATGAACGTCTGGGCGGAGCTCACGATCCAGCCTGACGTCCAGACCCCGCACAGCGTCCCCCAGGCCGTCACAGACGCCATGGCGGGCGGCGGCTATCAGGGTAAGCTCGAGCTGACCGAGGACCTGCTGCGCGTGATCTCCGCCGTGTCGGAACTCGGCAAGCGCGACCCGCTGGCCGCCCGCGTCGGCCTCACCGCCAACTGCGGCCCGGTGATCTTCAATACCTCGCTCGACTACTTCCGCACCACCGAGAATGGCCGCAGCGTCAGCGGCATCCGCGCAGGCAGCGTGGAGCTGTGGTTCACAGGGGAGAAGGTCCTGTCGAAGGACGGCAAGACGGCCTCGGCCAGCGAACAGGCGCTCACCAAGTGCGCCGATCTGCTCGACATTGCCTACCGTGCCTGCCTCGAGGGCGGCGTGACGAGCACGCAGACGGAAAACGGCTATACCTACACGCTCACCCTCAGCGCCGACCGGACGCGTCAGGCCGCCTGTGCCATCGCACCGGACGCGGAGAAGCTGAACGTGGAGTATCAGCCCGGCACGATCAGCCTCGACGTGCAGGACGGCAAGGTCACGGCCCTGCGCGTGGAGCTCGGCGGCAGCGTGCAGGTCGCGGCCGTGGATACCCAGGCCTCCCTGGCGGCCCAGTTCACCTTCCGCAGCGATCTGACCGCGGAGGACGTCCGCGTCCCCGCCGCAGCGCTGGAAAAGCTGTAAAAAACGCAGAAAACGCCCGGTATGCAAGGCATACCGGGCGTTTTGCGATTATTTTTCCCAACGGTCGATGAGTGCCTGGATCTGTGCGGTGAAGCGGGTAAGATCCCGGTTCGGCCGCTCCTTGCACCCCTGCGCGACGAGCAGCAGCCGCTGTGCCGCGGCGATGAGCGCGTCAAAGACGCTCTTCTTGCGCGCTGCGCCCTTTTTGGCGATGGGCCGGCCGGCAGGGAAGGCGGTGAGCCTCCCGGCTGCCAGATCGAACTGCGCGCCCGAGAACGGCGCGATGGCGACATACCCCTTCTGCTGCAGCAGCGCCTGGAAGGCCTCGCAGGCCTCGGTGTCGCCGTGGTTGATGAAGACGACCTCGGGCTTGCGCTCGAACGCCTCGACCCAGTTCAGCAGCCCCTTCTGGTCGGCGTGGCCGCTCGTACCGTGCAGCACGGCGATCTCGGCGTTCACGGCGATATCCTCGCCGAACAGCCGGACCTCCTTCACCCCGTCGAGCAGCGCCCGGCCGAGCGTCCCCTTCGACTGGTAGCCCGCGATGAGGATGATGTTCTCCGCCATCCACAGATTGTGCTTCAGATGGTGCCGGATGCGGCCCGCGTCGCACATGCCGCTGGCGGACAGGATGACCTTGGGCCGGGGATCGCTGTTGATGGCCTTGGAATCCTCCGCCGTGAGCGCAAGCTGCAGCCCCGGGCACCAGATGGGGTTCTGGCCGCTTTTCAGGACCTTCTGCGTCTCCGGGTCAAAGCAGTCGGTATCGCACTGCAGAAAGACGCTCGTGGCCTCCTCGGCCAGCGGGCTGTCGAGGTAGACGGGGAAGCCGTCGTGGCCGTGCACGAGCTTCTTCTGCTTGATCTCGCGCAGCAGGTACAGAAGCTCCTGCGTCCGCCCCACGGCGAAGGCCGGGATGATGACGCTGCCGCCGCGGTCAAAGGCCCGCTGTAGCACGTCGGTCAGCTCGGCGCGCACGTCCTTGGGCTTGTCGTGCAGGCGGTTGCCGTAGGTGGATTCCACTACGAGATAGTCCGTCTCCGCGACCGGCTGCGGGTCGTTCAGGATCGGCTGGTCGATGTTGCCCACGTCGCCGGAGAAGACGATCTTCTTCTCTATGCCGCCCTCCTGCAGCCAGAACTCGATGCAGGCCGAGCCCAGCAGATGCCCGATGTCGGAGAACCGGACACGCATCCCCTCCGCGATCGGCACGATCTGGCCGTACCGGCAGGGGCGGAAGAGCGAGGCCGCGCCCTTCGCATCGTCCACCGTGTACAGCGGCACGACCGGCGGCTCGCCCGCGCGCTCGGCCTTGCGCGTTTTCCAGGCGGCTTCAGATTCCTGGATGTTGGCCGAGTCGCGCAGCATGACGTCCGCCAGCGCGCAGGTCGCGGGCGTGGCGTAGATCCTGCCCCGGAAGCCATCCTTGTACAGCTGCGGCAGCAGCCCCGCGTGGTCGATGTGCGCGTGCGTCAGAAAGACGGCAGCGACGTCCTTCGCAGCCACGGGCAGGGGAATGTTCTCATAGACGTCCACGCCCTGCTCCATGCCGCGGTCGATCAGGTAGCTCTCGCCGCCCAGTTCCAGCAGCGTGCAGCTGCCGGTGACCTCGTGCGCCGCGCCGACAAATGTGATCTTCATAGCGGATCCCTCCTTTTTTATCAGTATAGCACAAACTGCCGGAAGTGCAAATACGGCGCGCCGCCCCGCCCGAAAAAATATTCCGCGTTTTTTCAAAAAGTTCTTGACTTTTTGGCTCTCTTCATCTATAATCAGCCTTGCTGTTTGAGTTGCTGGTATAGCTCAGCCGGTAGAGCAGCTGATTTGTAATCAGCAGGTCGGGGGTTCGAATCCGTCTACCAGCTCCACCGTCGAAAGACGCTTGCTCCATTCCGCTTTCCGCAGAAGCGAAAAGCTCCATATCCGCAATCGCCTTTCTCCTCTTCATTTTGAAACCGCTTCGCTGGGTTTCAAAATGAGTACAGCAAAGTGAATATGGGGGAATTCCCGAGTGGCCAAAGGGGACAGACTGTAAATCTGCTGTCAATGACTTCGGTGGTTCGAATCCACCTTCCCCCACCAATCCCGAACACGAAAGTGTTCGGGATTTTCGTATATTCACAGAAAAATCGGTATATTTCAAATGGGAAAGCGTTGAATCCGAACGGCTGATTCTGCCTGACCCTTATTTTGACCCTTTATACGGCGGTTTCAGGCAGTCCAATCTGACCACTTGATACAGAATGTCATACACTGGATTTTGACGCTTCTGTGCTTTCGCGGATGCGGCGAAGATACTGCCCCATGCGGTTTGCACTTTCGCGTTTCATGCCGGGCGTGGCGTGTGCGTAGGTGCTGAGCGTGAATGACGCAGTTGCATGACCCAGATTTTCCTGCACGGTTTTAATATCGTCTCCGGCTTTCAGGCTGTTCACGGCGAATGTGTGTCTGAGATCGTGGAACCGAAGCTCTGATAACCCCTGTGATCGCATTACACGCTTGAAGTTCATATAGGGCGTCTTGTTGTTGACGTAGCGCCCAAACTATTGTTTTATTGTCTGTCGCTGTCCAGCCAAGCGACAAATTCTTCTAGGGACAGTTCCCCAGCAACGCACCTGTCGCGATTCTGGCGCGCTTCTTTTGACCATACTTGAAATTCCTCACGGGTCATTAGACCATAGCGAATGCGGGCGTTGTGCGCCTTGTAGGAGCGTTTGTATTCCTTGACTGCCGGATTTTCCAGCTTGCGTTTTTCATAGAGCCGCAGCGCACCGCTGTCCTTGCACGTTTTTGTAGAACCGTCAATCAAACGGTCGCAATACTCGGATTTGTAATTGCGCACCACGCCGAAATAGCGTCCGCAGAATTTGCACTTCCGATAGCGCAGATTTTCCCGCGCATAGCGCGCCAGCAAAAACGCAGCCAGATCATCCAGTGTTTCCGTCAAAAGGACTTCGGTATGAAACTGTTCCGGCAGCACAAGTTCTGCGCCCGAAAGATAGAACTCCAACAGATCATCGTATCGGAAAACGGATGCTGGTGCCAAAAGACCGTCTGATCGTCTGGATTGACCGGAACACAGGAGGTGACCATGCAGAGAGCAGATGAAAAAACGACCGTTCCGAATCCATCCGCTGCAACAGATGGGGAACAGTCGCTTTTCAAAGAACCTGACGCCAGTATAGCAGATTTTCCGCTGCCTGACAACGAAGATTTTTCAGACGATTTCTTTCGGCGTATCAACGATCCTGGATTTCTTCCGACCTATTCCATGCCGGAACTCTACGGCAGTATCTTTCACAGCAAACCGCCGATCATCCAAAATCTACTCTATCCGGGTACATATCTGTTTGCCAGTGCGCCGAAAATCGGCAAGTCATTTCTCATGGCACAGCTTGCCTTTCATGTCAGTAGCGGAAAACCACTCTGGAATTTTGCGGTGCAGCAGGGAACGGTTCTCTATCTGGCTTTGGAGGACAATCAGGAGAGACTGCAACAGCGGCTTTATCGTATGTTCGGTACAGATGTTGCGCCCGCGCTCTACTTTTCAAACGCAGCAAAGCCGCTGGGCGGCGGACTTGACCAGCAGATCGAGACCTTTCGCCGGGAACACCCGGATACAAACCTTGTCATTATCGACACGCTGCAAAAGGTTCGGGAATCCGGAAACGAAAAATGCAGCTATGCCAGCGATTATGAGATTATCAGCAAACTGAAATCGCTTGCCGAAAAGCTGCGAATCTGTCTGCTTCTGGTTCACCATACGCGCAAGCAGCAGGCGGAAGATCGGTTCGATATGATTTCAGGAACGAACGGCTTGCTCGGCTGTGCGGATGGGGCGTTGATTCTGCAAAAGGAATTTCGTACTGCGAAAACTGCCACACTGGACATTTCCGGCCGAGATCAGCAGGATTAACGGCTGTATTTGTCGCGTGACGAGCAGACGCTTGCATGGAATCTGGAGCGTCAGGAGACGGAGCTATGGAACGCGCCGCCAGACCCGGTTTTGTCGGCGGTAGCATCGTTGGTCACACCGGAGAATACAAAATGGTGTGGTAGCTCAACGGAACTTGCCGCTGCGCTCGGTACGGAAATGAAGCCAAACGCGCTTTCCATGCGGCTGAATATCCGCGCGGCGAAGCTGGAGCAAGATTACCACATTCGTTACAAATCAATCCGGACACACGCCGGGAGACAAATCATTTTGACCTATCTCCGGTGACAGCCGTGACGACCGTGACGGCTTATTGTGCGCTGAAAAGCATCGTCACAGCCGTCACGGTCGTCACGCGCAGCACAGTGTTATGCAGATTTCAGCAGAGCAAAAAACGTATCCATTTGCATTAGCAAGTATGGCATTTGGTAGCACAAATGCCAGCTTGTCAGGGAGAACCCTGAAACCCCAGCGCGTTTGCGTCTCCTCGTGAGACGCAAAACTGTGAGACGTAAAAACAAAAAGGAGCGATTCATGCGTAAACGAAACAAGCACATCAGTGTGTGGATGAACGAACAGGAATACGCATATCTAAAGCGGCAGGTAGCATTGAGCGGCTTGGGTATTGACCCGTTTATCCGAAATCTTGTCCGAGGTGTTGAAATTCGCGCCAAAACACCGGATTGTTATAACGCCTTACTGCGGGAGCTGTCCGCCATCGGAAACAACGTCAATCAGATCGCGCATTGGGCAAACAGCAAGGGCTATGCGTCAAAATCAGAAATTCATGATGCAGCCGTTCGTGTAAATGAAGCTTACATGATGGTCAGAGACGCGTTTCGATGAGCGCACAGGAGTAGTTCCCATTGCGTCCTCAGAGGTTGGGATTGTATTCCGCTGTGCGCACACGGTCAAGGTCGCTGGATTGCTGGGGCAATCCAGCGCGAGCGGCGCAGTTTTGCAAACTGCGCCGACCTTGACAGTGCGCCCCCCATCGGAACGATGGCAGCCAAGAGGACGCAAAGCAGGAGCAGCCCGCCGATGGCGGGCTGCTCTCATATACGAAAAAACTTTGTCTATTTTTCAAAAAACATCCCCCGGGGGAGCTTCACAATCAAAAAATGCTTTGATAGGATAAAGGCACAGTTTATACACTCCCAATCCTCGAATGCAAAAACGGTATCGCGCTATCTTGGGGAAGAAGTAGCGTGATGCCGTTTTTGCAGCAACTTCGAGCATGAAGAAACGGCACCGGGAGCAAGTACAAATGAAAGGTGAAAGATGATGAAAAAGACAACTCGCTACCTCGCGGCGCTGCTTGCCGCGCTGATGCTGCTGGGACTGTGCGCTTGCAGCACACAACAAACGCCAGTAGAAACTACGGAACCACCGGCTGCAACAAATGAAACAGCTTCGACCACAGAAACGGAAGAAATCAGCACCGAACCTGAAACCACGGATGCAGAAGCCGCCACTCGGACGATCACCGATGGGAATGGCCGCGAAGTGGAAATCCCGCAGACGGTTGAAAGTATTGTTTGCGTTGGCGTAGGCGCGCTGCGCTACTCCTGCTATATGCAGGCGCAGGACTTAGTTGTCGGCGTTGAGGATTATGAAACCAAAGCCGGAATGTCCCGCCTGTATAACTATGTGAATTTTGACAAGTTCGGCACGTTGCCGGTAACCGGCACGAACGGCGAACCGTTTGTCGAAGAAATCATCCATGTTGGTCCGCAGGTCATAGTTATGTCCTCGTATGCAAACGTTGACCCCGACGAGCTGCAAAATAAGACCGGGATTCCAGTTGTTATGGTTCCCGGCAGTGACACGACCCTTGATGATAAAGCATATGAAACGCTGCGTATTCTTGGCGAGCTATACGGCAAAGGAGATCGCGCCGAAGCCCTGACAACCTATCTGCATGGTATTGGAGATGATCTTGCTGCCCGCACAGAGGGGGTTGCAGAGGAAGAAAAACCATCTGTCTATGTCTGCGGCGTATCCTTTAAGGGCGCGCACGGTTTCGAGGGTACAGAAGCGTTCTATGGCCCGTTTGAGCTGATTCACGCGAATAACCTTGCCAATACGACCGGACAGACCGGCGCATTTGACATTGACACGGAACAGGTTCTTGCATGGGACCCGGACGTGATCTTCGTTGACTTTAACGGTATGGATCTAATCAAGGAAGATTATGCAACGAACGCAGATTTCTATAACAGCCTGACGGCTGTGAAAGAAGGACATGTTTACTCGCAGATTTCGTTCCGCTCCAGCGCATCGAATCTGGAAACTGCACTGGCTGATGCGTATTATGGTGCGACCATTCTCTATCCGGAGCAGTTTGCGGATGTGGATGTAGAAGCGAAAACCGGAGAAATTTTTGAAATGCTGCTGGGCAGCAACCCTTATCAGGACCTAAAGGATGCTGGCTATGAATTCAGACCTGTCACAATCGGCGAATAACGATTCCAGCACGGCCTATCGCCGAAATCAAGTCAAAAGCTGCTGCTTTCTTGGAATATTGTTTATCTGTCTGTTGATCGCGCTTGTGCTGTCCTTGCGGGCAGGCTCTTACAATACGCCGATTGCGGAGTTGGTCAAAGGAATCTTTGGAAAAGCAGCCGACGATAAAATCAACCTTGTCGTTCGCAACAACCGGTTGCCCCGGATCTGCACAGCCCTGATTGCGGGGGCTGGTCTGGGACTTGCCGGTTGTGTGATGCAGGCAATTCTCCGCAATCCGCTTGCATCTGCGTCCACGTTGGGTGTTTCACAGGGCGCTGGCTTTGGCGCGGCGTTTGCAATTATTGTGCTGAACATGGGCGCGGTAGGAAACCTTGGCAGCGTTGCAATTCCACTGTGCGCGTTCGTTGGCAGTATGGCCGTTGCACTGGTTATTTTGGGCTTGAGCCGATTTCGTCAGGTTTCTACACAGGGAATTGTCCTTGCAGGCACGGCGATCAGCGCCATGTTTTCCGGTGCAACGACGCTGATGCAGTATTTCGCAGATGAAATTCAGCTCAATACGCTGGTGTTCTGGACGTTTGGCAGTCTCGGCAACACGAGCTGGGGCGACGTTGGGAAAATGCTGGTCGTGCTTATTTGCGTCTCTGCCTGCTTCTTCCTGCGCCGCTGGGATTATAACGCGCTGCTGAGCGGTGAGGAAACAGCCGTCAGTTTAGGAATTAACGTGAAGCGGCTTACGCTTTCCAACATGGTACTTTGCTGCCTGCTGTCTTCGGTGATCGTGTCCTATATCGGTCTGATCAACTTTATCGGCTTGATTGCACCGCACATTGTTCGCTTGGTCGTTGGCAATAACCACGTCTATCTGCTGCCCGGCTCTGCGATGGCAGGCGCACTCATTCTGTTGCTGGGTGATCTGTTTGCGCGTGTTGTCATCAGTCCAATCATCCTGCCGATTGGCGCAATTACCTCGTTCCTTGGCGGCCCGATGTTCCTCTATCTCCTGTTCAAAGGAGGAGATCGGAAATGCTGAGCGTTGAAAATCTTGCCTACCACTACAAAGGCAGACCGGCGGTTCTCAAAGACGTGAACTTCAATGTAAACACAGGCGAATTTCTGGCGATTCTGGGTAACAACGGCGTTGGAAAAAGCACGATGCTGAAATGCTTTAACAAAATTCTTACACCAGACGGCGGGAAAATCATACTGGACGACGAAAACCTCCTGCAAATGAGCGCCAGACAGGTTGCGCAGAGAGTAGCGTTTGTTGCGCAGAACGTGCCAAGTACACAAATGACGGTTCACGATATGGTCATGCTGGGACGTAGACCCTATATGAAATGGGGATTTACGGAAGACGATCATCAGATTGTTCATCATGCAATGGCCCAGCTTCGGATTGAACCGCTGCGCGGACGCTTTCTCAATGAACTATCCGGCGGTGAACGGCAAAAGGTGATGCTGGCGCGTGCGCTGGCGCAGCAGCCGAAGCTCCTGCTGCTCGATGAGCCGACGAGCAGTTTGGATATTCAAAATCAATATCAGGTTTTGCAGATCGTTCGGGATATTTGCCATGAACAGCATTTGACAGCGATTGTTGTCATTCACGACCTGAACCTTGCGCTGCGGTTTTGTGACCGATTCGTTCTGTTACGTCAGGGCGGTGTCTACGCCTGCGGCGGGAAAGAAGTCTTGGACAGAGATGCGCTGCGGGATGTGTATCATGTAGACGCGGAGGTCGTAGCAGTTCAAAAACAGAGTATTGTCCTTGTTGATGAAAAGGACGCAACACGTTTATAAAAGGGAGAAACAATATGGCACATAAATTAGATTCAGAAAAAAAGCTCTGGGAAAAGGCCGCAGCCTTTCACGGCCATGTATGCCCCGGTCTGACGATTGGCTACCGTGCGGCGCTGTATGCGATTGATCTGTTGGGACTGACGTTTTCGGACGATGAACAGGTCGTATGCATTACGGAAAATGATGCCTGCGGCGTTGATGCGATTCAAGCGATTCTTGGATGCAGCATCGGAAAGGGCAATTTACTGTTCCATATGCGCGGCAAACAGGCATTTTCGTTCTATAATCGGAAAACCGGAAAGTCTGTCCGCCTTGTCTTGAAAGCAAAGCCGCGCGACATGACGCGGGAAGAAACGTTCGACTATTATCATAGCTGCGCAGATGATGAGATGTTTGATGTCAAGGAAACAAAAATCCGGCTGCCGGAACAGGCCAGAATTTTTGATTCCTATGTCTGTGATTGCTGTGGTGAGACAACTGGCGCAAACTGGATTCGGCTGTCCGGTGACAAAAAGCTGTGCTTGGACTGCTATGAGACGTATGACCGATTTGACGTTTGAACGTTTTTCGGTTGACCACAAATATGACCCTTTACAGCTTGGACAGGCAATAAAACAATAGACTGACTGATACGAAATTCTACGGATTCTAAACGTATAATTACAGATTTATACGAAAAATATTTCTAAAAACGTGATTGCCAGACTTCGAATCCACCTTCCCCCACCAAACATGAGAAATCCGAACTTCTTCCCTGTGGGGATTGGGTTCGGATTTTTTGTTTATATCAAGGATATTGCATTTTAATCCTCTACCCCCTGGCTCTGTGTGACTACAGAACCGGGGGCTTTTTCTGTTTGAAAGTATTACTGGAGGTGTGCTGTCGAATACAGTATAACTATGGTAAGAATGATTTTATATCGGAGGTGAAACGTATGTAAAGGAGCCACCTATGAACAATACGGTAAGGATTCCGCAATCAAAAAATTAAAGCTCCTGATCACCGTGGTGGACCGGCCCAAGGGCGAGTTTTACCTGGATGTACTGGGGCAGTACAATGTAAATTTTCAGATGGTGACCAACGGCCAGGGGACGGCCAACTCCCAGCTTTTGGAGCTGCTGGGTCTGGAACCCCACAAGGCGGTGATCCTCAGCGTGGTTCGGGAGGACCTGGTGGAGGAGATCATGAATTGCCTGGAAGACAAATTTCACTCGGTCCGGGGAGGCAAGGGCATTTGCTTTGCCGTACCCCTATCCAGCGTGATCGGGGTCAATCTGTATCAGTTTTTAAGTGACAACCGCATGGGCAGGGAGGGATAAGATGAAAACGGAAAACTACGAGGTCATTTTTGCAATCGTCAACGCAGGCTTTGCCGAGGACGTGATGGACGTAGCCCGGGAAAACGGCGCCCGGGGCGGCACCATACTAAACGCCCGAGGGGTGGTCAAAGAGGACACCGCCCACTTTTTCGGCATCACCGTCCGTGCGGACAAGGAGATTCTGATGATGGTGGTGGAAAAAACCATCCGGGATCGGGTGCTGAACGCCATCTACAAAGAAATGGGCATGGCCAAAAAAGCCAAAGGCATCGCCTTCTCCCTCCCCGTCTCCGACGTAGCCGGCCTGGCCGTACCGGAACCGGAAAAAAGGAATGATTTCTATAAAAAAGCACCCGAAAGGGTGCTTTTTTTGCGGCCAGAATTACAAACAACGGAAGCAAAGGTAAAAACCCATCGTACTCGTCATTCCGAGCGAACGCAGTGAGTCGAGGAATCTTCCAAAGTGGCAGATTTTACCTTGTGTTGGTACTTTTCTGCCACGTGCGTGGATTTCTCCACTCCGCTGGCGCTAAAGGCCTGAATGACATGACGGGGGACGTTTTTTGTATTATCGGAAATAGTTCCGTCCTTTCACGTGCGGAATGGCACATAGGCCGTTCCCTACGGTTTCGCTGGGAGTGGCACGTTTTCAACCGTGGGATTCTAAGGGTGGACGTTGATCATATGGGGCGTTTGTACGGATTCGCATACTGGTTCTGCAATATTTCACGCCCCCCGCTGCCGCATCGGTCAGGGCTACGCCCTGCAGCTTCCCGGTCGGGGAAGCCAAGCCCGGTGGGCGGGCTTGGCTACGTCTTTTGGACTTTATTTTTCTCCCACTGCCACAGAATCAGAAAACCGATGCCCGCAGCGATCCAGGAGGAGATATAGATATCGATGATACATTCCATGGTATGCTGTCTGGGCAGCACCAGCAGGATCCCCAGCACCCGCAGAAGGCAGATGGACAAAAGGGTCAGGATCATGGGCCTGACCGTATCACCCGTTCCGCAGCATGCGCCGGAAAAGCTTTCCGCCAAAGCATAAAACAGGAAAAATGGGGCCATTCGCCGCATAAAAGCAACCGCCTGGGGTACGACTGCCGCCGCATCCTGCACGGGAACAAACAGGTCGCCCAGCGGGGCCGTCAGGAAATACAGGCCAAGGCTTACCGTCCCCACTGCGGCCACGGACATGGCCGCACCGATCCGATTGCCTTTACAGACCCTGTCCCAACGTCCCGCCCCCATATTCTGGGCGGTATAGGTCGTCAGTGCCGGCCCCATGGCATCCGCCAGGAGCCAGATCAGCATATCCAGCTTGTCGCAGATGCCCCAGGCCGCAATGGTGTCTGTTCCCATCGTGTTCACCGCTGCCTGCACAATGGAATTGGCCACCGGGAACAGCACCGATTGCAGTGCCAGCGGAATGCCGGTCCGTACCATGGCCCACAGGTGTTCCAGCCACCGCCGGAGCCGCCGTGCGCCGATCCTTTGCGGCAGTTTTTTCCCTGCCATCCACAGTGCCATTGCCGCACTGACCATCTGGGCAAAAACCGTTGCGATCGCCGCACCTGCGGTTCCCATCCCCAGCCCGCCCACCAGCAGAATGTCTCCCACAATGTTGATAATCGAACTGACCAGCAGAATATACAGGGGACTTTTGGAATTTCCAAAGGCACGCAGGACACCGGAGGCCATGTTGTATAAAATCATGGCCCAAATGCCCCCGAAATAAATTCTCGTATATTCCAGGGTCTGAGCATAAATATCCTCCGGGACCTGCATGAATTGCAAAAGCACAGGTGTCAGCAGAACACCTCCTACTGCGCACAGGATCCCAAGTACTACCGCCAAGGCTCCGGCTGAGAGCATGCAGGAGCGCAATCCGTCCCGGTTCTCCGCACCAAAGTGCCGGGAAATCAGGATGGTCGCCCCGGCAGCAAGGCCGTTCATAAAATTGATGGGAAACCGAAAGAGCGTATGCACGGAATCAATGGCCGCCAGTGCGGTCTTCCCGGCAATGCGCCCAACGATCACCGCATCCGCCGTCACATACAGCTGCTGCACCAGGCTGCTGAGCATCAGCGGCACCACAAAGGCCAGCAGGGCAGAACCGATGGGGCCGGAAATCAGGCTTTCGTTTCTTTTCACGCCATCCTACCTTTCCTCAGGAAACAGATGACAGGCCACGCCGTGTTCTTTGGACAGCCAGCGCATTTCCGGTTTTTCCTGGGCGCACTTTTCAAAGCATTGGCTGCAACGATCCCGAAATGGGCAGCCCGCCGGAATATCCAGGGGGCTGGGTGGCTCCGAGTCAATAACCGTAATAGGCTTCCTCGGGTCCGTATCCAGGTCCAGGACTGCATCAATGAGTGTACGGGTATAGGGATGCCGGGCCTGAGTGCGCAAATTCTCCCCAGGTAAAATCTCCACCACCCTGCCCAGATACATGACCGCCACCTGATGGGCCACGCTCTGCACCAAAGCAATGTCATGGCAGATAAAGCCTATGGTAAGGCCCTGCTCTCTCTGAAGTTTAACGATCAGATCGATTATATTTTTCTGTACGGATACATCCAATGCTGCCGTTGCCTCATCCAAAATCAGGATCTCAGGCTGGAGGGCCAACGCCCGGGCAATTGCTACCCGCTGCCGCTGACCGCCGCTCATGCTGTGAGGGAAACGGTCTTCAAAATCTCCGGGCAGCTCCACCATTTCCAGGAGGCTGCGGCATACCGCTGCCCTTTCCTTTGGGGCGATCAGGCCAAAATTCAGCAAAGGCTCACAGACAATATCCCGCACCCTCATTTTGGGATTGAACGATGCGCCGGGATCCTGAAAAACCATCTGAATGTGCCGCCGTGTCTGCCGTAGCTTCTCTCCCCGAAGGGCCGTAATATCCTGGCCCCGATACAGGATCTGCCCGCTGTCCGGCCGGTCCAACGCTACCAGGAATCGCATAAATGTGCTTTTGCCGCAGCCGGATTCCCCTACAAGACCCAGCGTTTTTCCCTTTACCAGCTGCAATGAGACATCCTCATTTGCCCGCAGCCATCGGCCGTCAGAAGCGGGATAGCTTTTGCAAACATGCAGGGCCTCCATGATCACTTCCGGCTCAGACATAACGCACACCTCCCAACGTCGGAACGGATTCCAGCAGACTTCTTGTATAGGCATTGGTAGAAGATTGGAGAATGGTGTCCCGGTTCCCCGCCTCCTCGATGCGCCCCTGGCGCATCACCAGAATACGGTCTGACAAATAGGCGGCAACGCCCAGATTATGGGTGACCAGCAGGATTGCCGTTCCATAATCCCTGCGCAGTCTGGCCATCTCCCCGACGATCTGGGCCTGGGTCGTCACATCCAGCGCAGAGGTGGGTTCATCCGCCAGCAGCAGCTTCGGCTCATAGCTCATGGCCATGGCAATGCCCACCCGCTGCTGCATACCGCCGGAGAGCTGAAAGGGATAGGAGCGCATGATATTTTCAGGGCTTGGCAGTCGCATTCTGGCAAGCATTTGGGTTCCTTTTTTCCAGGCTTCTTTTTTTGTCAGTTTCTCATGGGTTCGCAGATACTCCGCAAAAACGGTACCGATTTTGCGGGTAGGATTCATCATGGCCCCGCTGTCCTGAAAAATCATGGAAATCTCCCGCCCTCGGACGGTGCGCCACTGCTCCGGGGTAACATCCAGAAGATCCTTTCCGTCAAATACAATATTCCCCTGGGTAACAGCACCGCCTCCCGGCAACAGCCCCAGGATCCCACGGATCACGCTGGTTTTCCCGCTGCCGCTCTCGCCCACCAGACTGACGATCTCACCAGGCTCCATATGCAAAGAAAAATCCTCCACAGCCTGAGTTTCCCCATAGGCGATGGTAACATGGTCCAGTTCCAGCATTTTCCTACGCCTCCTTGGGGTCAAGAATATCCCGCACGGAATCTCCCAGCATGTTAAAAACCGTAACGACCAGGAAAATGGCCAATCCCGGGAAGATCATCATCCAGGGTGCGGACTGCATACAGGCACGGCCTTCGTTGAGCATATAGCCCCATTCCGGCGCGGGGGGCCTGGTACCGAAGCCCAGAAACGACAGTGCCGCCAGTTCCAGCATCATGCCGCCAATATCTGTAGTGGCCGTAATGATCAGCGTGGGCAGGGCGTTGGGAAGCATATAAGAACAAAGCATATGCTTTGTTTTGGAGCCTGTCACAATGGCCGCTGACACATAATCCCGGTCCCGGATCTTCAAAACCAGGCTTCTGGAAAGTCTTGCGTACTTGGTCCAGTTGACCAGGACAATGGCGATGATCGCATTCCGGCTGCCCGCCCCCATAATTCCGGCAACAGCCAAAGCCAGCACCAGGCCAGGAAAGGCCAGCATCATATCCGCAATGCGCATGATCACCCCATCGACCCAGCCCCCAAAATATCCGGCCGTCACGCCTGCCGCAGTGCCAACCAGGAAAATCAGAGCGACCACACCAAAGGTCGCACTGAGAGAAGCCCTTGCTCCGTAAATGACCCGGGTGAAAATATCCCGGCCCATTTTATCGGTGCCAAAAATATGCGCCCGGCTAGGTGCCGCCAGGGCCTCCGTCAGAGAACCTTTCAGGGGATCCGCACCGCCGGTCACCACCGGGGCAAATATCGCCCCCAGGATGATCAGCAGAGCCAGAATCAGGAAAAATGTAAACTGCTTATGGGCAAGGAAGAAATTTTTCTTTTTCATCGTATCTGCTCCTTTGCCCGCATTCTGGGGTCTACGGCCCCATAGGAGGCATCTACCAGAAGATTGATGACCATGTAAATCAGTGCCAGCCAGAGAACGTACCCCTGAATCAGATTATAGTCGCTGGAAGTGATGGCCGAAACCGCCAGATTTCCCAATCCGGGATAGGAAAAAATCACTTCTACCACACTGGTACCACCAAGCAGACTGCCAACGGACAGTCCAAACATGGTGATAAGCGGCAGCAGCGCATTGGGGAACACGTTTCTCCACAAAATCACGGATTCCCGAACGCCCCTGGCCCTGGCCCCCACCACATAGTCCTGGTTCCTCTCTTCCAGAACCGCCGTGCGGACCTGCCTGGTATATTTAGAGGACATGGCAAGGGCCAGTGTCAGCGCAGGCAGAAAAATACTGCGCAGATCCCCGGCAGAACTGATGACGGGAAAGACCTTTATATGAACGCAGAACGCCAGCATCAGCAGCAGGCCCACCCAGAAATTCGGCATGGCACAGCCTACAAAGGTCAGCCCCCGTACCAGATAATCGATCCACCGATCCTTATAAACTGCAGACAGCATACCAAGAGGCACTGCCAGAAGCAGCATCAGGCCCATGGAAAGCAGTGTCAGCTTCACCGTAGGCCAAAGCCGCCCCAGAAGCAGTTCCGTCACCGGCTTGTTCAGCGTATAGGATTTTCCGAAGTCTCCCCGCAGACAGTTCCGCAGCCAGCGAAGATACTGGGTCGGCAGCGGATCGTTGAGGCCCAGTTCTTCCCTGGTTTCCGCCACCAGTTCCTCCGTGGGCATGATCCCTGCGGCAGTATACATATTGCGCACAGGGTCTCCTGGAGACAGATAGGTCAGCAAAAAAGTCACAAAGCTGATACCCACCAGCACCACCAGGATCTGCGCCAGCCGAAGGGCCAGTTTTTTCTTCTTCAAGGCCGATTCCCCTCTCTTTATACACAGCCGAGGCTTTGGCCCCGGCTGTGCGAGAAACGTTTTTCTTTAGGCAGGTACGATTTCTGTGGTCAGCCAGTAGTAGTCCGCCGTATGGATATGGGCGAAGCCCACGTTCTTGGAGTAGATCATGGAGGAATTGTAGTAGCCGTCCACAATGACCAGGGCGTCGTCGATGACGATCTGCTGCATCTGCCGGATCAGGTCTGCCCGCTTTTCAGTGTCCATCTCACCCTTGAGCTGCTCATAGAGGGCATCGTATTCGGGGTTGCTGTAGCCGCAGTAGGTACCGTCTGTGGTCCAGTTTGCCATATACTCAAAGGGATCGCCGGTGCCCACTGTGGTCCAGTTGTTATTATTGAGATCGTACTCGCCCGCCGCCAGCTTGCTCCACTGATCGTCCGAGCTGCCGAAATCCGCGGTGCAGGCAATGCCGATTTCCGCCAGATACTGCATATGCGCATTAGAAAAATCATTGAGCATCCGGTTTTCATAGGAAACATAGCGTAGGTCGATTTTCTTTCCGTCCAGTTCCCGGAAACCGTCGCCATCGGAGTCCACGATGCCCGCATCGTCCAGCAGTTTCTTTGCCCCCTCAGGGTCATACTTATAGGGGTTTACCAGCTTGTCATAGCCATAGCTCAGTGTGGAGGGCAGGACAGAGAAGCCGGCAGTGTACAGCCCGCCAATGGTCTTGGAGGAGCAGATGGTATCATTGTCAATGCCCATGAGAATGGCCTGCCGGAGGGTCTTGTTGCCCAGAACACCGTTCAGGTTCATCCAGCTGAAACCGCAGCGTACACCGGAGGCAATGTCCACCGTGTAATTGGCGTCCTGCTGGAAGTTCTGGATGTCCGAAACATTGGTGATGTTCTCCACCAGGTCCACCTGGCCGCTCTGCAGTGCCATGGTCTTGGCAGAGGCATCGCCCATAAAGAGAATATGGACCTTGTCATAGGGTACTTTTTCCCGATAGTTGGGGTTGGCTTTCATATCGTAACCCACACCCACGCCGTTGAATTTGTCGATCATATAGGGACCGGTACCGATGGCACCGTTGTCAAAATCCTTTGTATGCTCCACATCCAGGATCGCCATCACTGGATAGGCCAGCTGGCCGGGCAAATTGGCATAGGGCTTGGAGGTCACGATGGTAACGGTATTGGCGGCATCATCGGCAGTCACCTCCGCTTCATATTCCAGGTATTTCTGAGGCTTGGCAGAACCGCCGGGACCCACCTCTTTCAGGTAATCAAAATAGGCCTTTACGCTGGAGGGAGTAAGGGGGCAGCCATCGGAAAATTTGATGTCCTTTTTCAGGGTAATGACCCACTGGGTGTGTTCGTCATTGACCGTATAGCTCTCCGCCAGCCATGGCTCCACATTCATATTGTCGTCAAATCGAAACAGTGCTTCACTGATGCCATAGCGCATACAGTTCCAGGAGGAACTGATGGCCATAGCCGTGTTGACGGACCCGTCATCATACATCTGACAGCCGAAGTTCAGTACCTTTTGGGATGTCTCCTCTTTGGCATCCTCCTGCTTCCCGGCGCAGCCGGAGAGCAGCAATGCAGCGCACAGGAGCAACGCCATCCATGTTTTCCGATGTTTCATACCTTATCATCCTTCCATAATTTGTTCCCAAAATACGGCGCAAAAAAAGCCGGACTTCCGTCCGACTAAAAAACATACGCAAAGGAGACACCACCAAAAATGGCAACAGCTACATTTTGCAGAATGATCCCTGTCCGACGCAAGTGCATTCTCAAAAATAAGCAGGTCTCCTGACTTAAGTTACGTCCGCAGCGCCTTCCCAAAAAATCAGTGGCATCATGCTGCATCCTGGCTATCACAGTGACGGGATCGTCCCGGAATCACACCGGCTTCCCTTTTCATCGGGCAAACGCCCGAACTTATTTTCAGCGGCCAAAAGGCCGACTTTGTGAACTTTTCATTATTATTGCATAACATATTCGTCCTGTCAACAAAATAATGATAGAAAATACATTTTTATTTGAAAATGCCAAAACCCAGAAAGCAGACCCCAACGATATGAAAAAGTCCGGATTTTTCATGTACGGGTAAGACTACAGGACTCGATGGCCGCTTTGCCCCCGGCAAAGCGTATGGTTGCCACCAGTTTTTGAACTGGTGGCCGCAAGATGCCAATGGCTTCTTGCATTTAGATGGGTTCGAGTCCCGTAGTCTCCACCAAACATAAGAAATCCGAACTTCTTCCCTGTGGGGGATGGGTTCGGGTTTTTGTTAATATCAGGGATATTTCCTATTAAATACCGATTGGAAATCCAGACGGCGTAACCCAAGCAAACAAGTTTTTGACCAAAGTGCCCCCAAAATGATTCCAAATAGCAAATCGTACTATTCCAAGAAACACCTAAAAGTTAGAAAAATACCCGGTATTCAGCCAGAATACCGGGTATTTTGCAGTTGCGAGCACATGACTCAAGCCTATGACCTCTGGTTTATGAGCTGCTTTTTTGAAAAAACAGAGTTAAATAGTTGAAATAGATTTTGTATCTTTGAAAATACTGCGTTTTTTATCACAAAAGCTCACATGGCTCTGCCAGATTTTGTATAATCTATCCCAACAAAATTAGGGAAAAAGCTTGGTAAACCAAGAAATCCTATTTTATATTTTCGTGCATCTATTATACATGCACTTTTCTGGGATTCTGATAATTAAAAAGTTACATTATAGGACTTATTAAAAAGTCATTGAGTAGCACTTGTAATCGTATTCCCCGAAGATTCTCTTGATAGATGGCGCCCGCCAGGTTAGCAAGACATATGTTATCTGGCATGTTGGGGAAAAGCTGTTCTCAAACTATATTGTGTCCAATATGGTGGAGGACTCGCTGAGGACAAGGTTGTCTGCCGAAGCCAAATCGGTAGAAGATTTCTATTTGCAGGCCAGTGTGCTCCAAGGGAATGTGGTATAATGATTTTGGACAACTCATCAAATGACAAAAAGGAGAGAAACGAGATGCCCAATCCATGCTGGAGGGGATACATGCTTTGGCCTGTGCCAAGACATTAGCTGAGCTCCTGGTTTCTCCAAGACCGGAAGCATAAAAGCGCCCAACTCCTTCTCCGCACCAGATTACCATACAGCCGGAGTCAGCCATGATTCGAATTGCTGCATGGGTCACGTTCGTTCCTGGCCCCAGCAGCAAACAGGTCACACCAGATACGGGAATCGGCATTCTGCCCTCGGCAGAAATGGACACAATGGCATTATCGCCCTTCTCAATGACGGCATGCTCAACGTAAAGGTAAGAAATACTGTCTCGGAACCTTGACAATTCATGGTAATTAAAGATATGACTTCCTTTCATCCAATATTGTCCCAATATGTGTGGAGTAGATTGCTTGTACGCCAAACCTAGGGGGTTCATCATCGGTTCATCCCCACATGTGTGGGGTAGATGTATTTGCAAGGGCTTCCTGATAAGGAAACAAAAATCCGGCTGCCGGAGCAGGCCAGAATTTTTGATTCCTATGTCTGTGATTGCTGCGGTGAGACGACCGGCGCAAACTGGATTCGGCTGTCCGGTGACAAAAAGCTGTGCTTGGACTGCTATGAGACGTATGACCGATTTGACGTTTGAACGTTTTTCGGTTGACCACAAATATGACCCTTTACAGCTTGGACAGGCAATAAAACAATAGACTGACTGATACGAAATTCTACGGATTCTAAACGTATAATTACAGATTTATACGAAAAATATTTCTAAAAACGTGATTGCCAGACTTCGAATCCACCTTCCCCCACCAATCCCGAACACGAAAGTGTTCGGGATTTTCGTTATATCGATCACCCCTGCCAGCATGGCTGGTAGGGGTGATTTTTTTGCGTATCCGTTATCCGCAGCGTTGCTGCTTCATGCTGGAAAGCTCCTGGCGGATGAAGAGGATGGAGAAGAGGAGACCGACAAGGTCCGCTGCGGGGGCAGCCCAGAGGATCCCGTCCAGCCCGAGCCGGAGCGGAAGCAGGACCGTAAACGGAACAAACGCGATCACGTCCCGGATGAGCGAGAGCAGAGTCGCCCGGACAGCGCTACCGAGGGACTGCAGGAAGATGGCCGCTGATTTCTGCACCAGCGTGAATAAGATCAGCAGCAGATAGATGCGCAGCGCCCTTGCGCCAAATTCCATATAGAGCGCCGGGTCCTGTGAATTTGTCCCGAAAATGCCGATGATCTGCGCCGGGATCGTCTGGAATAAAACTGTTGCAACGATGCCGATGCACAGCACGCTCCGCATGACCATGCGAGCAGCTTCCGCACGCGGTCATACCGCCCCGCGCCATAATTGAAGCCGAAAATGGGCTGGCAGCCGGCGGAGATCCCGACCGCCAGATTCACTGCGATGGTAAAGACCTTCATCACCATGCCGATGATCGCCTGCGGGTCGTTTGCGCCGTATTTGCTCTGCGCGCCGTATTTTGCGAGCATGTTCATGGAAACGATCGTGATGGCGGAGCCGATCGCCTTGCCGATCTTGTCTGATTCGCGTTTTCCCATGCACAGCGACAGATAGGCCGTTGCGCCGTCACCCAGCATCAGGCCGAACGCCATCGCGATCGTGATCATCGGGAACACGACGGAGGTCGCAGTGATGCCGATGGTGCCGACGCTGGAATTTCCGATAAAGATCTGGTCGATGATATTATAGAGTGCCCCGACCAGCATGGACAGCACGCAGGGAATGCTGAATTTCAGCATCAGCCTGAAAAGCTTTTCTTCTTCGAGGTAACAGTTATTTTGTTCCATAAGATTCCTTTCTTTTGCAAAACAAATGTCACCCTGCCGTCTGACGATAGCAGGATGACATTTTACGTCGAAAACAACATTGTTTACTTTTGATGGTGCGCTGCATGATCGACCAGCCAGTGTTTTTGCAGGATGGTGAGCAGGGTCCCAAGTTGATTCTGCTGCTCTGCGGTCAGGGCCTCCAGAACAGACGCTTCCTCACAGTCATGCTCGCGCAGCATCTGCGCCTTGCGCTCTGCGATCTGCCCGCAGACAGATAACTGCTTGATCAGTGGGTTCGAACTATTTGATTTCATAGATACTCCTTTTCTTTTTGTGCATCATTTCCGGTTGCCCCACAGGGGCGAGGAAATGGCACATTTCTTATTTTTGCTATGCTTTTGCATAGCAAAAAACGCCCGGCAAGCATTTTTGCCTGCCGGGCGAAACTACACGGAAATTGTGTAATAATTCATGTATTTCTGAAAAATACCGCATGGTTTATCTATAATATATCAGATTTTTCAAAAACGTCAAGCTGAATTTATGCGTGAGATCGTACTGCTGTTGCCGAGGATTTTATTTATTGCCCAGCCGTCCGGTACTCCCGCGGGGGGCGTTGGTAGAAGCGGCGGAATTGTTTGGAGAAGTAGCTGGGGCTGTCGAAGCCGCAGGCGGCGGAAACTTCGGCGATGCTGGCGGCGGGCGAGGCGCGGAGCAGAGCGGCGCCCTGCATGAGACGGTATTTCAGCAGGTACTGCACCGGACTGTCGCCGATGGTCCGATGAAAGCAGCGCAAACATTCTCGCTCGCTCAGTCTGGCGGCCTGCGCAATGTCCGCGAGCGTGATCGGCTCGGCATAGGAGGCCTGCATATATTGCAGCATCTGTTCGATGCGCACCGTGTCCGCGCTTTTTGCCGGTTTCTGCGCAGACAGGCGCGGGAGCAGCTGCGCATAGCAGTGCAGAAGCAGCTGGGAGAGGTTCTCCCGGACGGTAAATTCATACGCAAACGCGTCCGTCTCCATGGCAGAAAAGGCGGCCGAAAACCGCTTGACGTCCGGGCCCGGCTCCGCCTGCCAGACGGAAAAATCCGGGCAGGCGAGCAGCGCGCGGACGTAGTTTTTATAAAACACGGTGTCGGCTCCGCCGGTGATCAGAAACGGGGAAAACACCATTGAGCGCAGCGCCCCGGCGGGATGACCGGAGAGGGAATGAAGCACGTTGCTGTTGAGCACGACCAGACTGCCTTCCTGCAGGAGGTATTCTCCGCCGGGGATCTGCAGCTTCAGCGTGCCGGCGGCAACGAAGATGACTTCCAGCTCCTCATGCCAGTGCCAGGGGATCGTATCGCCGGGCGCATCCGTGTGGCGGGAGGCATAGGCTGCGCACGGAAACTCGATGGTCCCGTGCGGCTGTAATTCCTTCTGCGTATGGCTCCGGTTCAGGCCGCAGGTCTGCAGTCCCATTTCTATCCCTCCGATTTGTCGGTTTTGTTATAGTATATGGCGGTATATGCGTTGCGTCAAGCAAGTTGCGGCGATATGATAGGGAAAACGAAACGGGAGGCGGCCAATATGTTTTCATTGTTGTTGGCCATTATTTATCTGTCCTTCATCAGTCTGGGGCTGCCGGATTCGCTGCTTGGCTCGGCCTGGCCGACGATGTATCCGCAGCTCGGCGTTCCGGTGTCCTATTCCGGAATCGTTTTTATGATCATTTCAGTGGGTACGATCATTTCCAGTCTGCAGAGTGACCGCCTGACGCGCCGGCTGGGGACGGGGAAGGTCACGGCGTTCAGTGCCGCGCTGACTGCCATGGCACTGTTCGGCTTCTCCGCCAGCCATACGTTCTGACAACTGTGCCTCCGGGCGATCCCTTATGGGCTCGGCGCAGGAAGCGTGGATGCGTCGCTCAATAACTATGTCGCCCTGCACTATGAGAGTAAGCACATGAGCTGGCTGCACTGCATGTGGGGCGTCGGCGCGGCGTCCGGGCCGTATATCATGGGCGCGGTCATCACGGGCGGTGGCACGTGGAACGGCGGCTACCGCTGCATTGCGATCATTCAGATCGTGCTGACAGCGGTGCTGCTTTGCAGTCTGCCGCTCTGGAAGGGGCCGCAGGTACAGGACGCGTCCGGCAGCGCCGTCGAGGCGAAGACGCTGTCTGTGAAAGAGGTCCTGCAGCTGCGCGGGGTTAAAAACGTGCTGATCTGCTTCTTCTGCTATTGCGCGCTGGAACAGACCACCGGCCTGTGGGCAAGCAGCTATCTGACCCTGTACAAGGGCGTCCCGGCAGAGATGGCGGCTTCTTTTGCCAGCATGTTCTTCATCGGCATCACTGCCGGACGCGCGCTGAACGGCTTCCTTGCGATGAAGCTCAGCGACGTGCAGATGGTGCGCATGGGGCAGGGGCTGATCGCCTGCGGGATCATCGTGATGCTCCTGCCGCTGGGCGCGGCCGTTTCGCTGGCCGGCTTTGTGCTGATCGGGCTTGGCTGCGCGCCGGTCTATCCCTGCCTCATCCATGCGACGCCGGCGCATTTCGGCGCGGACAAGTCGCAGGCGGTCATCGGCATCCAGATGGCCTGCGCCTACGTCGGGACCAGCCTGATGCCGCCGCTGTTTGGCCTGATCGCCGCGCACATCACAGTCTCGCTGCTCCCGGCCTACCTGCTCGCCCTTCTGGCCCTCATGACCGTTATGCACGAACGCCTGCTCCGCAGGACGGCACACTGACTTGCGGGCTTGACATCGGTCCGGCTGCATTTATAATGGAAGCAGACAGGACTGGCGATCGGGATGAAAGGGAGGCGGCTTATGGAACGGCTCAGGGGGCTGGGGCGGTATCAGATCGCGCTTTTGGTGTGCGGTGTGGTGATGATTTTGGTATTTTCGGTGCTCTATCCGGTGACGACGGCGCGGGTGGGGTTTTTGTATCAGGACACGATCCTGACGCCCGCGCAGGAGGGGGACGCGACCGTCTATTCCGGCAAGATCCGGGGCAAGGCCGCGCGCTTTACCGTGCATGCGGACAAGTCGGTGGAATTTCAGTACGGGGATAAGATCTACGGCCCCTATACCGTGACGGAGGATCCGGACGCGCGCCCGGACAGCGAACTGAGCAGGTATCTGACCGGCGTGGAGGTCCGCTGCGGGGATATGATCCTGTTCCGCGGCGGCGTGATGGAGAACGGGGGCGAGACCCTGCTGTATCATGAGGATGGAAGCATAGACCTGGATCTGCCCATCACTGCTATCACGAGCAGCGGAGTGACGCTGGATGGAAACGGAAACGAGGTCGACCCGATGGAGCTGTCGGTCCGGACGATCCTCGAGCTGACGGAGGGGCCGGAGCTGCAGCACAAGGGGGTCTGGATCGCGTGGTTCGGCGGTGTGTTCATCTGCGCCGTGACCGCGTTCTCCATCCTGTTCGCGGACGAGCTGTTCCGCTGGGACCTGTCTTTCCGGGTCCGCGACGTGGAGCAGGCCGAGCCCTCCGACTGGGAGATCGCCAGCCGCTACATCGGCTGGGCCTTCTGCATTTTGATGGCCCTGCTCATCTTCATCAAGGGCCTCGGGGTGATATAAGAAAAAAACAGCCGGAGAGCAGTTGCTCTCCGGCTGTTTTGTATGCGTGGGCTGTGGGGTCAGAGGATATTCGTGTAGCCCATGAGGCTGGCGTCGGCCCGGGCGGCGGCCTGTTTGCCGCTGGCGATGGCGAGGACGACGAGGGACGCGCCGGAGGCCATATCGCCCGCGGTCAGGACCGGAATGCCCGCCTGCCGGACGGCCTCATACGCGCCGAGCGACGCGGCTTCGCAGCCGGAGAAGCCCGAGGCGAGCAGCAGCAGATCGCAGG
>ENA-ORLY01001049-ORLY01001049.1-human-gut-metagenome-genome-assembly--contig:-NODE-1049-length-35373-cov-9.474841_pt1 | contig 35373 bp, 38 predicted proteins | sample MGYA00243071_ERZ508832 | MGnify/ENA primary metagenome ERZ508832 (study PRJEB26277, sample SAMN04329777) | human gut metagenome | biome: human-associated habitat | host: Homo sapiens | place: USA... | reverse complement strand
GCCCATCTTGTAGAAGTGCGCAGTATTTCCCATCTACCGCCAGTCTCCACAATGCGGCGAGCGCAGCAATGCCGCATTCGGCAGGCAGTCTGCCGCCGTTCTAACGTCACTCGCGCCTCACGGCAGTAAGGCGCGGTTGCGATTGGTAACGGATAGTAGGGATTCATGGCGAAGCCATGTACACTGCACCCTCACTGCGCAGCGCGTGCAGTCATTCGAGATTAAAGCTACCAATGTGCGGGGTTGAGGGGTAAGGCCCCTCGCCTTTCTCTGGGGGATTCAAAGGGGGTATTCTCTTCGGAAAGAGAATACCCCCTTTGGTGCCGCGGCGCGCACGCCGCTCCCCCTCCCGCGCTCGCGCGGGAAGCAATGTGCAGCGCTGCGCGCTGCTTTTATTCGATTCCTTACAAATACGGAATAACCATCGATGCAACGAGCGATAAGATCATCACCGCGACCAGCAGGATCGCGACGGCTCTCGTCTTCTTATTCATGGGGTTCCTCCCTTTCTACGATTTTCTTGATGCCCTTTTCCGCCTTGGCGCGCGGGAGCATCACCTCGCGGCCGCAGCGCGTGCATTTGAGCTTGATGTCCATGCCCACGCGCGTCACGAGCCAGAGCTTTTCGCCGCAGGGATGCGGCTTCTTCATTTCGACAATATCGTTCAACCTCAGGTCCATGTGCTCACCCCTTGATTGCTTCCCAGTACTGCGCGGCGGCGCGCTCGACCTTGTTGTCGCCGTAGTGGTAGTACTGCACGTTTTTGAGCTCGTCGGGCAGATATTGCTGCTTCACCCAATGGTTCGGGTAGGCGTGCGGGTACTTGTAGTTCTGCCCCTGCGCGCCGCCGGTCGAATCGGCGTGGACATTCTGGAGGCAGCGCGGGAAATTGCCGCTCTTGCCCGCCTTCACATCCGCCCAAGCAGCGCCGATGCCCTCGATCACGCTGTTGGACTTCGGTGCGGTGGCGAGCAGCACCGCCGCCTGCGCCAGCGGCAGCTGCGCTTCGGGAAGGCCAAGCTGCATCGCGGTGTCGACGCAGGCCTTGACGATGGCGATAGCCTGCGGATAGGCCATGCCGACGTCCTCGCTCGCCGAGCAGAGTAACCTCCTGCATGGCGTGACCAGATCGCCGGCCTCTAAAAATCTTGCGAGGTAGTGGAGCGCCGCGTCGGGGTCGCTGCCGCGCAGCGACTTCATCAGCGCGCTCGCACAGTCGTACATCGCGTCACCGCCCTTGTCGTAGCGCATGGCACTGCGCTGTGCGACCTGTAAGGCGTCTTCACTTTTCAGCAAAAGTTCGCCGTTTGTGACGTCCGCCGCCTCATATAAAAGCTCGCACGCGCTCACGGCCTTGCGCACATCGCCGCCGCACTGCTGCGCGATGACGCACGGCACATCGTCCTCCCAGGAAAGCGGCAGCTCGCTGCGCTCTTTCAAAATGCCGAGCGCGCGCTCGACCGCGGGGATGGTCTCCTCCGCGCTGACGTTTTTGAACTCAAACACCGTCGAGCGGGATAAAAGCGCGCCGTAAACATAGAAATACGGGTTCTCCGTCGTCGACGCGATCAGCGTGATAGATCCGTTTTCCATGAATTCGAGCAAACTCTGCTGCTGCTTTTTGTTGAAATACTGAATTTCGTCGAGGTAGAGCAGAATGCCGCCCGGTGCCATCATCGTGCCGACATCGGAGATAATGCTCTTGACATCCTGAAGGCTCGCGGTCGTCGCGTTCAGGCGGTACAGGGTCTTATTCGTGCGGTTTGCGATGATGTTGGCGATCGTCGTCTTGCCCGTGCCGGACGGGCCGTAGAAGATCATATTCGCGCTCGAGCCGGACTCGATGAGCCGGCGCAGCAGCGCGCCCTTTCCGAGCAAGTGCTTCTGACCCACGACCTCGTCGAGCGTCAGCGGGCGGATCTCATCCGCCAAAGGTCTCTTTTCACTCATATCAGTTGTTCCTGCTGCATTTTTCCGCGTCGATGGCCAGCACGACCATCAGCGCGCCCAGCGCGTCCTGCGGGTCGGCGACGTCGATGACGTAGGTGTCCGTCCAATGAAAAAGCTCTTTCGTGATCGTCGCGATACAGCCGCGCGAGGCGCTGTCGATCGTGTAGTCCCACTCCATGAAGCTGCCGTTCACTTCCCAGTCGCTGCACTCAAGTGTAAAGCGCGGGGTAAAGAACGTGAACTCCTTGCAGATGCAGCCATAGTACTGCTCACCGATGTAAAGCTCGAACTTGGGTAAAAACGTCAGCACGCGCTGCTGCACGGTGCCGATGTGCTCGCCCGCAGCGTTCAGAATATGCAGGCAATGCCCCCAGGCGAGCTTGCCCTCGACCGTAAAGACGGTGTTGCCGTCCTCATCATAGATATCATAGCTGTCGAACCACGAAAAAAAGCGCTGCTTGAATAGTAGCCGCATCGCACAAGCCTCCTTTTTCACAGATAGAATGATTATAGCACGTTTTTTCTTCACTGCACAGACTTTTTCTGTCGATTTTTCCGTGTCTCTGTGCTATACTGTCGGCAGTATAGATGAAACGCAGGAGGTCTCGCCATGAAATCCAAAGCCGCCGTCCGCCGCATCGTGGAGGAGCTGAAGGTCCTCTACCCCAACGCGCGCTGCTCGCTCGAATATAAAAAGGACTATGAGCTTCTGTTCGCCGTGCGCCTTTCCGCCCAGTGCACCGACGCGCGCGTGAACATGGTCACGCCATCGCTCTATCAGAAGTTCCCGACGCTTGAGGCCTTCGCGAACGCGACGTATGAAGAGGTCGGCAACGCGATCCGCTCCTGCGGATTTTACAACACGAAGTCGAAGGACATCGTCGAGTGCGCGAAGATCCTGCTCGAAAAGTACGGCGGCAAAGTCCCCGGCACGATGGAGGAATTGACGGCGCTGCCCGGCATCGGGCGCAAGACGGCGAACCTCATCCTCGGCGATATTTACGGTCAGCCCGCCTACGTCTGCGACACGCACTGCATCCGCATCACGGGCCGCCTCGGCCTGACCGACGGCAGCAAGGACCCGCTGAGCGTCGAAAAGCAGCTGCGCGCCGTCCTGCCGCCGGAGGAGTCGAACGACTTCTGCCACCGGATGGTGCTCTTCGGACGCGACATCTGCACCGCGCGCAAGGCAAACTGCGATGGCTGCCCGCTCAGGAAGGACTGCGACTACGGAAAGGCGCAGAAATAATATCTTCCAAAAAGCGGCTTTGCCGCTTTTTGGAGAAGGCCGCGCTGCGCTCCGTGCCTCGCCGCCAATATGGCAGCTCGACACACGCTCCGCGAGAGGTGTTTTTCACCACGTACACGCCGCGGCGAAAAACGATCTGATTTTATTTCGTGCCTGCGGGCACGAAACTCTGCGAGGCTTTCCCCAATAGGAGAAAAGTTCCGCACAGCATCGCTGTGCGGAACCTTTCTTGTTTTTCTTTCAGTTGTTGAATTCGCTGGGCAGGATGTACTTTGTTGTGCTCGTTGCGTAGCCGTTGCCGCGCTTGATGGTCATGTAGATCGTCTTTTCGCCGCCCTCAAGCTGCACGTAGCAGACGCCGTCCTCGTCGAACTTGTCCGTGACGTCGAGCTTCTGGTCGAGGTAGTAGACCATGACCGTGCCGTCCTCGCGCTCTTCAACCTCGGGCTCGTTGAGGTGCTCAAAGAGTTCTTCCTCCGTCAGTGCCCGCTCCGTGCCATCCGGCTCGAAGGCGACGCCTCCGCCGCTCCGCTCGCGCTCGTTTCCTTCGCTGTCGGTATAGTTGACGGTATAGTGACCGTTTTTTACCGTCAGCGTTGCGTCCGTCATCTCACCGTTGAGCCAGAGCTGCACCGTGCGCTGAATGCCGCCGAGATCCGAGGCATAGGCAACGCTGCCGAGCGCCAGCACAAGGGCGGCGGCGAGGCCAAGGGTCGCCGCGCGGCGCAGCGCGCGCTTTCCATGTTTCTGTTCCGTCATCTTCATTACCTCCGTCAAGGTGTCCGGGGAGGCGTGCAGCGGTGCGAACGCGCGTTGGAATTTCTCTTTTTCTGTCATTGCCTTACTCCTCCTCCAAAATCGTTCTGAGCTTTGCCCTTGCGCGAAAAAGTCTTGTGCTGACGGTCTTTTCCGGAATGCCGAGCATCGACGCGGCCTCCGCCGTTGTATACCCCTCGTAATAGAAGAGCAGCAGCGGCACGCGGTATTTTTTGTCGAGCGCCATCACGGCTTTGAAGAGCTCGCCGTCCCGCGGCTGCTCGAAGGATAATGTCTCGGCATAGTCGTCGATGTCCTCGTGCCGGCGCCACGGCGAGCGGAAGAGCATCTTGCAGCGATTGACGGTGACGCGGATGAGCCAGTTTTTCAAATGGGCGTCCGACTCGAACGCCTTATCTGTTTTGTACAGCTCTATCAATACGTCCTGTGTCACATCGTTGGCGTCGTCCGGGTTTTTGAGCCAGCCGTAGGCCACGCGAAAGACCGTGTCCATGTACTTTTCTGCATTTTGAGCAAATGCTTCGTTTGAAAACATATATGTTTCTCTCCTCAAAGGCCTTACACCATACATGTGCGCGGGCAGAGCGTTTTCTTTCACGGGTTCGGAAAATTTTTCAAAAAATTTCGCCGCTGCGGCGGCACAACTGCCGCGTCCCTCTCATATACTGCCTTGAAAGACAGGAAACGGAGGCACAGCTATGGATCACAGCACGCAGCAGCTCATCGACAAGTTCAAGCGCAATCCTGCCATAGCGCAGTCGCTCCTGCAATCGGGCGACGGGCAAAGGCTCATGCAGATGCTCACCTCTCAGGATGGCGGCGCGGCGCTCAATCACGCGGCGCAGAATGCCGCGGCGGGCAACACGAAAGAGTTGGCCACAATGCTCTCGAACCTGATGAAAAGTCCCGAGGGCATGGCCATTATGAACCGCATCAACGACAGCGCAAAAAAATAAAAACCGCGGGAGGGCGTCACGATGAGCGAGTGGGAGGAAAAACTGAATACCCTGCTCTCCGATCCGGACGCCATGGCGCAGGTGATGAACATGGCGCAAAATCTGTCGCAGCAGATGGGGCAGTCCGGCGGCAGCGCGCCGCCTCCCCCGCCTGCGGGCGGTGCGGCCGGTCCTGCGCCGTCGGCTCCCCCTCCACCACCGCCGCAGGGCGATCCGATGGGCGATCTTTCGTCGCTGCTCGGCGGCATTGACCCCGGCATGATCGCCAAGATGCTGCCTGTGCTCTCGCAGCTCAATCGGCCCGAGAGCGGCGAGACCGCCGCGTTTTTGCGTGCGCTGCGCCCATTTTTGAAGCCGGAGCGGCAGGACAAGGTCGAGCGCGCGGCACAGCTCGCGCGCTTCATCCACCTGGGGAAGACGCTGCTCCTCAGCGAAGGGGGGCCGCGCAATGTATAATCGCTATCTGCGCAACGACGACGGCGTCTACACCCGCATGCCGATGCAGGACGCGCCGCGCGGCGAACCGCCGCGTAACAGACCGCCTCCCCCGCCGCCCTCCGGCGGAAACACACCGCCGCCAAGGCCGCCGCAGGGGGACGCTCCCCCTCCGCCGCCGATCAGTCAGGAGGCGTCGCAGTTTTTCTCGCGCATCCTCGACAAATTACCGCTCAAGGGCGTGGACACGGCGGACATTTTGCTGCTGCTCATTCTCTTTTTCCTCTTTGAGGAAAAGGCGGACGACGAGCTTTTAGTCGCGCTGGGGCTGCTGCTCATTTTATGACATATTTTGACAAAAAGGCCGTCCGAAGAACGATCTTCGGACGGCCTTTTCAGTTTCTTTTACCGGTTTGCGCCGTCGAGCGCACTTTCGTGGAGCACTGTGCCGTCCGGCAGCGTAAAGGCGTCCTCCGCCACGTTCCCGCTGTCGACGCTCATGCCCGCCATACGGTAGACGACATCCTCGCCCTGCAATTTTTCCGCCGCGCAGAGAAGGCCGTCGCTCACGCTGACCCAGTAGCGCTCAATGTAGCCGCCGTCATCGGCGGCAGTTTCCACAAAGATGCAGTCCACGGTGTCGAGCAGGCGGTAATCCGCCGCGGCGATGCGCTTTTTGTCAAGGCGCAGGATGTCCTCATACGTCGGGATGCCCTGCTCCTCGTCGGCGGTGAAGGCTGCGGCGCTCTCATAATAGAGCTCGCCGCCCCCGTACCAGACCCACGTTCTTTCCCCGTTGGAGATCGTGTGGCTCTGCGCGCCGCTCGCCTGCTCGGTGTCGACGCGCATCCACGCTCCGTCGACGCTGACACTGCTGCGGTCGACGCCGCTGCCGCCGGAATAGTAGCGCTCGATCGTGATGGCGCGCGAGTAGCGCGCGGGATGTTCAAGCGTCGCGATGGCGGACTGCACCGTGTCGGGCCGCACGGCAATGCGGCCCACGGCGCTGTCGTCGAGCGACGCGTCGCTCACATCGCTACTGCTCGCATCCTGCGGCAGCACGACGTGCGCGGGATGGTGCAGCGCGCCGCGCACCACAAACAGGAGCACCAGCAAAACGAGCGCGACGAAAGCAGCGCCAATGGGCGTCACCCTCCGCTTTCTCATTCCGCTCCACTCCCTTCTTTCATTCTGTCAAAATCAGGCGTTAAAATCCGCGGGGCGCTCGCTCCGGCGGCCAAAGTGCCACAAAATCGCGTCGGCGATGCGTGCGCAGGCGTGGCCGTCGCCATAGGGGTTGACGGCGTGCGCCATCGCGTCGTACGCCTCCCTGCTGCGAAGAAGCTCGTTGCCCATGCGCAGCACATCGTCGTACTCGACGCCGCAGAGCTTCACCGTGCCAGCGGCGACCGCCTCGGGGCGCTCGGTCTCTTTGCGCATGACAAGGACGGGCTTGCCGAGCGCGGGGGCCTCCTCCTGGAGTCCGCCGCTGTCGGTCATCACCATGTAGCAGCGCGCCATAAGATTGTGCATCTCGTCCGCGCTCAGCGGGTCGATCAAATGCACGCGCGGCGTACCGGCGAGGAACTTCTGCGCGTTCTCGCGCACGACAGGGCTGAGGTGCACGGGATAGACAAGCTCGCAGTCCTCGTTCTGGAGAGCGATATCACGCAGCGCGGTCATGATGTTCTCCATGGGCTGGCCGTAATTCTCGCGGCGGTGGCACGTCACAAGCACGACCTTTCTTGAATAGTCCAGCTCGTTGAGCAGTTCTGTTGTAAAGCGGTAATCCTTGCGCACCGTTGTTTTCAGTGCGTCAATGACCGTATTGCCCGTGATAAAAAGGCCCTCGGTCACGCCCTCTTTGAGTAAGTTCTCGCGGTTATTTTTCGTCGGGCAGAAATAGAGGTCGGCGATGGCCGTGACGAGCTTACGGTTCATCTCCTCGGGGAACGGGGAGTATTTGTCGTAGGTGCGAAGGCCCGCCTCCACATGTCCTACGGGCACCTTGTGGTAAAAGGCCGAGAGCGCACCGGCAAACGTCGTGCTCGTGTCGCCGTGGACTAAGATCATGTCAGGCTTTAATTGCTCAATGGCATCGTCCATACCGAGCAGACACTTGCTCGTGATGGTCGAGAGCGTCTGCCGCGGGGTCATAATATCAAGGTCGCAGTCGGCCTTGAGGTCGAAGACCTCCATCACGCTATCGAGCATTTCGCGGTGCTGCGCCGTCACGCAGCAAAGGCTCTCGATCTCGTCGCGCGAGGCAAGCTCCTTGACGAGCGGGGCCATCTTGATGGCCTCCGGCCGCGTGCCGAACACGCTCATAATGCGCAGTTTTTCCATTTATGCTTCCTCTTTTTTCTTTTCGTTGGATTCTTCTTCAGGTTCCGCAGGCACGGTTTCCGCCGGTGTGGCGGTCTCTGTGCTCTTCTCCTCTGCCGCGGCCTTTTCCGCCTGCAACGCCTTGTCGATATCGCGGCGGAAGATGACGCGCGAGGCGAGGAATGCCGCCACCGCCAGCGCCATCAAAAAGAGCATCGCCTTGATCGCGCCGCTCGATGTCAGCATCACGGCGGAAAGGCCGAGGATACTGCTGATGACGTACAGCGCCGCGACGGCCTGCTTCTGGTTGAGGCCCATGTCGATGAGGCGGTGGTGGATGTGTCCGCGGTCAGGCGCCATCGGGTTCTGCCCGTGGGCCAGGCGGCGGATGATGGCAAAGAGCGTGTCGAACATCGGCAGGCCCAGGATCAGGAACGGCACCGCGAACGACACGATGGCGTAATACTTGAAAAGGCCCTGGATCGAGATCGTCGCAAGGATGTAGCCAAGGAACGTCGAGCCCGTGTCGCCCATAAACATCTTGGCCGGATTCTTGTTGTACGGCATGAAACCGAGGCACGCACCCACAAGCGCGGCCATCACGAGCGCCACATCACTTTCAGAGACGAGCAGCGCGATGACGAGCATCGAAATGGCGCTGATGGTCGAAACGCCGCAGGCAAGACCGTCGAGGCCGTCGATGAGGTTGACGGCGTTCGTGATGCCGACGATCCACAAGACTGTGATGGGGATGGACAGCCAGCCGAGGTCCCAATACGGGCTTTCAGCAAAGACGTTCGGGTTGGAGAGCGTCTGGATCACGACGCCGTGGAACACGGCGACGAGCGCCGCGAAGATCTGCACGCAGAACTTAAAATACGCGCGCAGCGGGGACATATCGTCCACCACGCCCAAAACAACGATGATGGACGCGCCCAGCAAAATGCCCTGTAACTGATGGTCGACCTTGACGAACAGCAGCATACTCACGATAAAGCCGAGGAAGATTGCAAGGCCGCCGAGGCGCGGTACGGGCTTTTTGTGCATGCGGCGGTTGTCCTTCGGCACGTCGATCGCGCCGATCTTATAGGCAAACGACTTGACGAGCGGGCACATCAGAAAGCTGACGGCAAACGCGCACAGCAGCGCGCCGCCGACGCTCAGCAATAACTCTTTCGGAATTCCGTTCATGTTCTCCACCCTTTAATCAGCGCGCGACAAAGCCGACCTTCTTGTAGACCTTGCGCAGCGTTTTTTCTGCCACGTAAGACGCCTTCTGTGCGCCCGCGCGATACACGGACTCGAGATACGCCTTGTCGCCCAAAATGCGCGTGGCCTCCTCGCGGATGGGGCGCAGGGTTTCAACGACGGCCTCGCCCACGGCGGGCTTGAACGCGCCGTAGCCCTTACCGGCGAACTCCTGCTCGATCTCGTCAAAGCTCTTGCCCGTCACAGCGGAGTAGATGGTCATCAGGTTCGCAACGCCGGGCTTGTTCGTGGGATCATAGCGCACGCAGTTTTCCGTGTCGCTGTCGGTCACGGCGCGCTTGAACTTGCGCAGGATATCCTCGGGCTTTTCCATCAGGTAAATGGAGCCGTTGGGGTCCTTATCGGACTTCGACATCTTGGCTCCCGGGTCGCTCAGGCTCATCACGCGCGCACCGACCTTGGGAATGTACGGCTCGGGCATCTTGAAGACGTCGCCATAGATGCCGTTGAAGCGCTGGACGATGTTGCGGCAGAGCTCGACATGCTGCTTCTGATCCTCGCCCACGGGGACATAGTCGGGCTGATAGAGCAGGATATCCGCCGCCATCAGCGCAGGATAGGTGAAGAGACCGCCGTTGATGTTCTCGCTGTTCTTGGCGGACTTGTCCTTAAACTGCGTCATGCGCGAGAGCTCGCCGAACATCGTATAGCAGTTCAGGACCCAGCCGAGCTCGGCGTGCTGCGGCACGTGGGACTGGATGAACAGCGTGTTCTTCTCGGGGTCCAAGCCGCAGGCGATGTACTGCGCCAGCTGCTCAAGCGTGCGGCGGCGCAGCGCCGCAGGGTCCTGACGCACGGTGATCGAGTGCATATCGGCCATGAAGTAGTAGTTGTCAAATTCCTCGTCGCGCTCCGCCCAGTTCTTGATCGCGCCGAGGTAGGACCCGAGGGTCAGATCGCCGCTGGGCTGAATACCGGACAGCATCACTTTCTTGCGCGCCGCATTTTCCATGTTTTCCATCGTTTTTTCTCCGATCTTTTTGTTTTTCTCATTTTATCTCGAATTGCGCCGTTTTGGCGCAGCTATCGACCCAATTTGTTATGTTACCATACCCCTCTTCAAAATACAAGCATGTTCCGGTGAAAAAGAGCGTCGTGCGTTCGTTGACTTTTCGGTTAAAATATGGTGTAATAAGCTATCTTTATTTTGATTTCACTTCAGGAGGTCATCTATGTCCATCGACATGAAGTATTTTGAGGAAATGGAAGCGAAGATCCCGCACGGTAAGGTGCGCACGCGCTTCGCTCCCTCCCCCACGGGCTATATGCACGTGGGCAACCTGCGCACCGCGCTCTACACCTATCTGATCGCCCGCCACGCAAACGGCACGTTCATTCTCCGCATCGAGGATACCGACCAGGGGCGTCTCGTCGAGGGCGCAACGGACGTCATCTACCGCACGATGGCGGAATGCGGCCTTTCCCACGACGAAGGCCCCGACGTCGGCGGCCCCGTCGCCCCGTATATCCAGAGCGAGCGCCGCGACACCTACGGCAGGTACGCCGAGCTTTTAGTCGAGCGCGGCCACGCCTACTACTGCTTCTGCGAAAAGGCCGAGAGCGAGGAGGACAGCGGCGAATTTGACCGCGCGGACGATCCCTGCCGCGACCTGCCGCTTGAAGAGGCCAAGGCGCGCGTCGCCGCGGGCGAGCCCTACGTCATTCGCCAGCGTATCCCGAAGGACGGCACCACGACCTTCCACGATGCAAGCTTTGGCGACATCACGGTGGAGAATACGACGCTCGACGATCAGGTGCTCTTGAAGCGCGATGGTCTGCCGACCTACAACTTTGCCAACGTCATCGACGACCACCTCATGGGCATCACCCATGTCGTGCGCGGCAGCGAATATCTCTCCTCCGCCCCGAAGTACAACCTCCTCTACGAGGGCTTCGGCTGGGAGGTGCCGACCTACGTGCACTGCTCCCCCGTCATGCGTGACGCGCAGCATAAGATGAGTAAACGCAACGGCGACCCGAGCTATGAAGACCTCAAGGCGCAGGGCTACCTGACGCCCGCCATCCTCAACTATGTGGCGTTGCTCGGCTGGTCGCCGCGCGGCGAGCAGAGCGAGCAGGAGTTCTTCACGCTCGACGAACTGGTGGGGGCGTTCGACATCGGCGGCATCTCCAAGTCCCCTGCCATTTTCGACATCGAAAAGCTGACGTATTTCAACGCGAATTATCTGCGCAATCTCCCGCCCGAGGAATTCTGTAAAGTTGCCGAGCCTTACATCCGTCAGGCCGTCAAGAACGAAGCGTACTCCGTCGGTGAGATCGCAGCACTCTTACAGGCCCGCTGCGAAAAGCTCACCGATATTCCCGAAAAGGTCGACTTCTTCGATGCTCTTCCCGAGTACGGCGTTGAGTTCTACACGAACAAGAAGTCCAAGACCAACAGCGAGGTCTCGCTCGACATGCTCAATAAGGTCCTGCCCAAGCTCGAGAGCCTTCCCGCGTGGACGAATGATGCCATCCATGACATGCTCGTCTCGTTCGCCGAAGAGCTCGGCGTGAAGAACGCGACGCTCATGTGGCCGCTGCGCATCGCCGTTGCGGGCAAGCTCGTCACGCCCGGCGGCGCTGTCGAAATTTGCCATATCCTCGGCCGTGAGGAGACGATCAAGCGCGTCAAGGCCGGTATCGCCAAGCTGGCATGATCTTCGAACTCTGCCCCACGCTCTCGCGTGACCTGCTCAAGCGCGAATTTGGGAACACCGCCGCCGCGTTCGGCGTGCTGGGGCTTCTTGGCTTCGCCGCCGGAATGATCTTCCCCGACATGGCGCAGCAGACGCTTCAAAACTTCGCCGCGCAGGTCGAGCAGCTGGGACTTACCGACGATGTTCCCCAGTCGCAGATGATGGCGACGCTGTTTTTCAACAACATTACGGCGTCCCTCCTCTCGATGCTCTACGGGCTCATCCCGTTTCTGCCGCTCAGTGCGCTCGCGCTCGGCACGAATGCGCTGATGCTCGGCGCGTTCGCCGCCATCTATCAGCAGCAGGGCATCGGTCTCGGTGTGTATGTTCTCGGCGTTTTGCCCCACGGCATTTTTGAGCTGTCCGCGCTGATCTTATCCTGCGCGCTGGGCCTTCTCATCTGCCGCACGGGAACGGAACGGATCCTCAAAAAGAGCGATACGCCCTTTTTCCGCCGTGTGCTGGACTGCATCCGCGTCTTTTTGACATTCTCTGTGCCGCTGCTGCTGGTGGCCGCGCTCATCGAGACGTACGTCACGCCTGCACTTTTGAACCTTGTGCTGTAAATGGCAAGGTTGACTTTCGTTCCACACAACTATATAATAGACCTGTCAAGATTTTGTAGAATTTTCATCTGCTGTTTCTTCAGGGATTGAGGAAAAGCACCGCTCCTGCGGCGCTTTTCCTTTTTCGTCAAAAAATGAGAGATTCGTCCCGCCGCGGGACAGAGAAAGAGAGGTGCGCATGGCGCAGACAGTTCCGGCAAGGCAGACCGTGCAGAACATGACGGATGGCAGCCCCGTCTCGCTGATTTTGCGCTTTGCGCTGCCGATCTTCATCAGTCAGGTCTTCCAGCAGCTATACAGCACGGCGGACGCGTTTATTGTGGGCAAATACCTCGGCACGAACGCCTTTGCCGCCGTCAGCTCGTCCGGCACGCTCATCATGCTGCTCACGAGTCTGTTTATCGGCACGGCCATGGGCGCGGGCGTCGCGATCTCAAAGTACTTCGGCGCGGGCGACTATGAAAACGTCTCGCGCGCCATCCACACGAACCTGGCGTTCGGTATCGTGTCGGGCACACTGCTGACGCTCATCGGCGTATTCCTCACGCCGACGTTTTTGGTCTGGATGAACACCGACGCGCAGGTCATGCCGCAGGCGGTCGAATACTTCCGCTACTACTTCCTCGGCGTGCTGGCAACGGTGCTCTACAACATGTGCACGAGCATTTTGAACGCCCTCGGCGACAGCCGGAGGCCCCTGCACTATCTGATCATTTCGTCGCTCGTCAACATCGCGCTCGACCTGCTGTTCATCGGCGCGTTCCGCTGGGGCGTGTGGTCCGCCGCCGTGGCGACCGTCATCTCTCAGGGCACGAGCTGCGTGCTCTGCCTCATCCACCTGCTCAAAAAGGGCGAGGTCTACACCGTCACGCCGCGCAACATCCGCTTCCACAGCGCCATGCTCAGCGAAATCATCCGCTACGGTCTCCCCTCCGGCGTGCAGAACTGCGTCATCGGCCTTGCCAACGTCATCGTCCAGTCGCAGATCAACTCGTTCGGCATGCTCGCGATGGCGGCCTACGGCGCACACTGCAAGATCGAAGGCTTCGCCTTTCTGCCCATCACGAGCTTCACGATGGCCTGCACCACGTTCGTTGGTCAGAACCTCGGCGCCAAGCAGTATGACCGCGCCAAGCGCGGCGCGCGGTTCTGTATCATCATCGCCGTCGTGATGGCCGAGCTCATCGGCCTGTGCTATTACATCTGGGCAAGTCAGCTCATTTCCCTTTTCGACAGCACCCCCGGCGTTGTCGCCCTCGGCGTGCAACAGGCGCGCACGGTGGCACTGTTCTACTGCCTGCTGGCGTTTTCGCACTCTATCGCGGCGGTCTGCCGCGGCGCGGGCCGCGCGGTCGTGCCGATGTTGATCATGCTCTCCGTCTGGTGCGTCATCCGCATCATCTACATCATGCTCGTCGTCCACTTCATCGGCGAGATCGGCTACATCTACTGGGCGTATCCCCTCACCTGGGCGATCAGCTCCACCATCTATCTCATTTATTACCTGCGCTCTGACTGGGTGCACGGATTTGAAAGGTGACTCTATGTCTTCTCCTGCGTTCCGCTTCCGCCTCGCCACGCTTGACGACGCTCCCGCGCTTCTGAGCATCTATGCGCCGTACGTCGAAAAGACGGCCATCTCGTTTGAATACGACGTACCGTCGCTCGACGAATTCCGCCGCCGCATCGCGGATATTTCGCGCAAATACCCTTATCTCGTCGCGGAGGATGAAAATGGCCAGCTCCTCGGCTACGCCTATACGCACACGTTCATCGCGCGTGAGGCCTACGACCACTGTGCGGAGTCGACGATCTATCTCGCCCTCGACGCGCGCAAGCACGGTCTCGGCAAGCGCTTCTACCGCGCGATTGAGGAGCTGTCGCTCGCTCAGAACATCTACAATCTCTATGCCTGCATCGGCGAGCCGCAGGGCGCGGACGACGAATATTTAACGGACAACAGCATCCGCTTCCATGAGCACATGGGCTTCCGCCGCATCGGCGTGTTCACGCGCAGCGGCTACAAGTTCGGCCGCTGGTACAACATGTCCTGGGCGGAAAAACTGCTCATGGAGCATCCCGAGCATCCCGAACCGGTCATCCCCTTCCCGCAGCTCGACAAGGCGCTTGTCGCCGACATCCTTCGCCGCTCCGCGGAATAAAGAACCGAAATTTTACAAAAAATCATGCACACCCTATTGACATTGCCGATGGGGTGTGCTATATTTTCGCTCAAGTTAATACCGCAAACCGTTGAAGCGGAGATAACGGCAGTGATGCCTTCACAGAGAGCCTGTGATGCTGAAAATCAGGCAAGATACACATTGTCAAATGGACCGCTGAGGGTGCAGCGAAATGCGTTTTGCGCGCAGAGTATCCTGCAACGTGTTGGCATACGTCAGTTGCCGGGAGATATGATGGTATCTCCGCCAAGCGCACGGGTAACCGTGAATTCAAGGTGGCACCGCGGATCGTTCGTTTCTCTCGTATCGCATTCGTCCTTGACAGACTGTACCGTTCTGTCGGGGGCGCTTTTGTTTGCGCAATAAGCTCCTTTGGCAGAACGCCAAAGGAGCTTTTCTTTTTCAGGAGGTCACTCATGCATATCCTACCACCGCTCGAAACCGTCAAAGACATCGCCGCGACGCAGCAGTACGACGTGCTCCCGCTGAGCTGCGAAATTCTCTCCGACTTCATCACCCCGATCGAGGCGATGCGCATTCTCAAGAACGTGTCCACCCACTGTTACATGCTTGAATCCGCGCAGGCGGACGACCGCTGGGGCCGCTACACGTTTTTGGGCTTCGACCCAAAGCTCGAGATCACGTGCATTGACGGCAAAATGAAGGCTGGCGGCCTCACCGTCCGCACGGACGATCCGACCCAATACCTGCGTGAGCTGCTATCAAGCTACAGAAGCCCCCGCTTCGACTACCTTCCCTCCTTCACCGGCGGGCTCGTGGGGTATTTTTCTTACGATTATCTCAAATACAGCGAGCCGAGCGTCCGCTGCGGCGAGCAGGACGAGGACAGCTTCAAGGATGTCGATTTGATGCTCTTTGACAAGGTCATCGCCTTCGACCATGTAAGACAAAAGATCGTGCTCATCGTCAACATGGCGCTCAGCGACGTCGAGGTCGGCTACAACAAGGCAAAGCTCGAGCTTGAGCAGCTCGTCTCACTCCTCAAAACCGGCGAAAAGAAGCAGGAAGCGCCGGGGCGGCTCCTCGGCGAAGTCACGCCGCTCTTCTCCAAAGAGCAGTTCTGCGCGATGGTCGAAACCGCCAAGCACCACATCCGCGAGGGCGATATCTTTCAGATCGTACTCTCGAACCGCCTGAGCGCACCGTTCGAGGGGAGCCTGCTCGATACCTACCGCGTGCTGCGCACCATCAATCCCTCGCCGTACATGTTCTACTTTTCCGGCACCGACGTTGAGGTCGCGGGCGCGTCGCCCGAAACGCTCGTCAAGCTCAAAGACGGCGTGCTGCACACCTTTCCCCTCGCTGGAACCCGTCCGCGCGGCAAAACGGACGAGGAGGACAAGGCGCTTGAAGAAAGCCTCCTGCACGACGAAAAGGAGCTTGCCGAGCACAACATGCTCGTCGACCTCGGGCGCAACGACCTCGGCAAGGTCAGCAAATTCGGCGCGGTGCAGGTTGAAAAGCTGCACTCCATCGAGCGCTACTCCCACGTGATGCACATCGGCTCCACCGTGCGCGGCGAGATTCGCGATGACCGCGACGCGCTTGACGCCATTGAGGCCGTGCTCCCCGCTGGAACGCTCTCCGGCGCGCCGAAGATCCGCGCCTGCCAGCTCATCGGTGAGCTTGAGAACAACAAGCGCGGCATTTACGGCGGGGCCATCGGCTACATCGACTTCACCGGCAACATGGACACCTGCATCGCCATCCGCATCGCCTACAAGAAAAACGGGCGCGTGTTCGTCCGCAGCGGCGCGGGCATCGTGGCAGATTCCGTCCCCGAAACAGAGTATCAGGAATGCATCAACAAGGCGAAGGCCGTGGTCAGCGCCTTGACGCTTGCGCAGGAGGAAGACCTATGATCCTTTTGATCGACAATTACGATAGCTTTTCCTATAACCTCTACCAGCTCGTTGGCGCGATCGATCCAGACATCCGCGTCGTCCGCAACGATGAGCTGAGTATCGAGGAGATCGATGCGCTGCACCCCGCGCGCATCATCCTCTCCCCCGGCCCCGGGCGGCCCGAAGACGCAGGCGTTCTCATCGACGTTGTGAAGACGCTCTCGCCCCGCATCCCGACGCTCGGCGTGTGCCTCGGGCATCAGGCCATCTGTGCCGCCTTCGGTGCGACCGTGACCTATGCTAAAGAGCTAATGCACGGTAAGCAGTCGCTCGTCCACTTCGACACAAGCTCGCGGCTCTTCCAAAACTGCCCCAAGACCGCGCCCGTCACGCGCTACCATTCCCTCGCGGCCGACGCCGCCACCATGCCGGACTGCCTGAAAGTCACCGCCGTCACAGACGACGGCGAGATCATGGCCGTGCAGCACAAGGACTATCCCATCTACGGGGTGCAGTTTCATCCCGAATCCATTATGACGCCGAACGGCAAAACCATGCTGGAAAACTTTTTGAAGGAGAATTGAAACCATGATCAAAGAAGCCATCGTGAAGATCGTCAACAAGGGCGATCTCAGTTATGACGAAGCCTACGCCGTGATGAACGAGATCATGAGCGGCGAGACCACCCCCACCCAGAACGCAGCGTTCCTCGCGGCCCTCTCGACCAAGAGCGCCCGCGCCGAGACGACCGATGAGATCGCAGGCTGCGCCGCCGCCATGCGCGACCACGCCACAAAGGTAGACACCGGCATGGACATCTTCGAGATCGTCGGCACCGGCGGCGACAACGCCCACAGCTTCAATATTTCCACTACCTCCGCCCTCGTTGCGGCGGCGGGCGGCATGAAGGTCGCCAAGCACGGCAACCGCGCCGCCTCGTCCCAGTGCGGCACGGCGGACTGCCTCGAAGCGCTCGGCGTCAACATCCAGCAGAGCCCCGAGCAGTGCGTGGAGCTCTTAAAAGAGGTCGGCATGTGCTTCTTCTTCGCACAGAAGTACCACAGCTCGATGAAATACGTCGGCGCGATCCGCAAGGAGCTGGGCTTCCGCACGGTGTTCAACATCTTGGGGCCGCTGACAAACCCCGGCTCGCCGAAGATGCAGCTGCTCGGCGTGTACGACGAGTACCTTGTCGAGCCGCTCGCGCGCGTGCTCGTAAGCCTTGGCGTCAAGCGCGGCATGGTCGTCTACGGACAGGACAAGCTCGACGAAATTTCCCTCAGCGCGCCGACGAGCGTATGCGAAATTCGTGACGGCTGGTACAAGAGCTATGTCATCACACCCGAGGACTTCGGCTTTGACCGCTGCACGAAAGACGACCTCAAGGGCGGCGCGCCGGAGGAAAACGCCGCCATCACCCGCGCGATCCTGTCGGGCGAAAAGGGCCACAAGCGCAACGCGGTGCTGATGAACGCGGGCGCGGCGCTCTACATCGGCGGCAAGGCGGAGAGCATGAAGGACGGCATCGCCCTCGCCGCCGAGCTCATCGACTCCGGCAAGGCGCTTGAAACACTCGAGCGCTTCATCGCCGTCAGCAACCGCGCGGAGGCGAACGCATGAGCATCCTCGACGAGCTGGCCGCCTACGCCCGCGAGCGCGTGCTGGCAGACAGCGAGAACATGAGCCTTGATATCTTACAGGCGATGTGCCGCGAAAAGGGCCGCGCGAACGGTGCGCGCTTTTACGACGCGCTCAAAAAAGATGATCTGTCCTTCATCTGCGAGGTGAAAAAGGCCTCGCCCTCCAAGGGCGTCATCGCGCGGGACTTTCCCTATCTCGACATCGCGCGCGATTACGAGGCCGCCGGTGCGGACTGCATCTCGTGCCTGACAGAACCCAAGTGGTTTTTGGGCTCGGACGACATCTTCCGCGAAATTCGCGCCGCCGTCTCAACGCCGATGCTGCGCAAGGACTTCACCGTCAGCGACTACCAGCTCTATCAGTCCCGCCTGATGGGCGCGGACTGCGTGCTGCTGATCTGCGCGCTGCTGGACACGAAGACGCTCGCGCAATATCTCGCCGTCTGCGACGAACTCGGTCTCTCCGCGCTCGTGGAGACGCACGACGCGGACGAAATTCGCTCCGCCGTCGCGGCGGGCGCGAAGATCATCGGCGTCAACAACCGCAATCTGAAAGATTTTTCCGTCGACTTTTCCAACGCCGCGCGGCTGCGCGACCTCATCCCGCCGGAAGCGGTCTACGTGGCCGAATCCGGCGTGCAGAGCGCACAGGACGTCGCCGCACTCCGCTCGATCGGCGCCGACGCGGTGCTGATCGGCGAAACACTGATGCGAGCCCCCGACAAGGCCAGACGGCTCGCGGAATTGAGAGGTAACTTATGACCAAGGTGAAACTCTGCGGCCTGTCGCGCGAGAGCGACATTGCCGCCGTCAACAAGCTGAAGCCCGACCTCGTCGGCTTCGTCTTTGCCAAAAAGAGCAAGCGCTATGTGTCCCCCGAGCAGGCAGCAGCACTCAAATCGCTGCTTGCCCCCGGCATTCTGGCCGCTGGGGTGTTCGTCAACGAACCGGTCGAGGCCGTGGCAGAGCTCTTAGACCGCGGCGTCATCGATGTCGCGCAGCTCCACGGCAGCGAGGATGACGACTACATCGCGCGCCTGCGCGCGCTGACGGGCAAGCCCATCTTCCGCGCGTTCAAGGTGAAAAGCGAAGCCGACCTCCCCGCCATCGAAAACTGCGCCGCCGACCTCGTGCTGCTCGACTCCGGCGCGGGCACGGGCAAGACATTCGACTGGAGCCTCGTCCGGAGCGTGCAGCGGCCCTATTTCCTCGCCGGCGGGCTCGACCCCGACAACGTCGCGGACGCCATTGCCGCGCTGCACCCCTACGGCGTGGACGTGAGCTCCGGCATCGAGACGGACGGCGTCAAGGACGAAAGCAAAATGGCGGCGTTCGTTGCCGCCGCGCGCAAAGAGGGCTAAGGCATGTCGAATCCGAACGGGCGCTTTGGCGTGCACGGCGGACAGTACGTCCCCGAAACGCTGATGAACGCCATCATCGAGCTTGAAGAGGCCTACAACTACTACAAGGCCAACCCTGACTTTCAGAACGAGCTGACGCAGCTTTTGAACGACTACGCGGGCCGTCCCTCGCGTCTTTACTACGCGGAGAAGATGACAAAGGACCTCGGCGGCGCGAAGATCTACTTAAAGCGCGAGGACCTGAACCACACCGGCGCGCACAAGATCAACAACGTGCTCGGTCAGGCGCTGCTCGCGAAAAAGATGGGCAAAACGCGCCTGATTGCCGAGACCGGCGCGGGCCAGCACGGCGTGGCGACCGCCACCGCCGCGGCGCTGATGGGCATGGAGTGCGTCGTTTTCATGGGCAAGGAGGACACCATCCGCCAAGCGCTGAATGTCTACCGCATGCGTCTTCTCGGCGCGACGGTCGTGCCCGTCACCTCCGGCACCGCCACGCTCAAGGATGCCGTGTCCGAAGCCATGCGCGAGTGGACGACGCGCATCAGCGACACGCACTACTGTCTCGGCTCTGTCATGGGGCCACACCCCTTCCCCACCATCGTACGCGATTTCCAGTCCGTCATCTCAAGCGAGATCAAGCAGCAGATGCTCGAAAAGGAAGGACGTCTGCCCGATGCCGTGGTCGCGTGCGTCGGCGGCGGCTCAAACGCCATCGGCAGCTTTTACCATTTCATCGACGATCCCGCCGTTCGCCTCATCGGTGTTGAGGCCGCGGGCCGCGGCATCGACACGCTTGAGACCGCCGCGACCATCTCGACTGGCAGGCTCGGCATCTTCCACGGCATGAAGTCCTACTTCTGCCAGGACGAGTACGGTCAGATCGCACCGGTGTATTCCATCTCCGCCGGTCTCGACTACCCCGGCGTCGGCCCTGAGCATGCGTACCTGCACGACATCGGCCGCGCAGAGTATGTTGCCATCACCGATGAGGAGGCCGTGCAGGCGTTCGAATACCTCGCCCGCACGGAGGGCATCATTCCCGCCATCGAATCGGCCCACGCCGTCGCCTACGCGCGAAAGCTCGCACCCACGATGGGGAGCGATCAGCTTCTTGTCGTCACGATCTCTGGCCGCGGCGACAAGGACTGCGCCGCCATCGCCCGCTACAGAGGGGAGGATCTTCATGAGTGATCTTGCAAGAGCATTTGACCACGGCAAGGCGTTCATCGCCTTTCTGACCTGCGGCGACCCCGATCTTGAAACGACCGCGGCTGCCGTCCGCGCTGCCGCGCAAAACGGCGCCGACCTCATCGAGCTCGGCATTCCCTTCTCCGACCCCACGGCGGAGGGGCCCGTCATTCAGGCCGCTAACCTGCGCGCCCTGCAAAGCGGCGTAACGACCGACAAGATTTTCGATCTCGTGCGCGAGCTGCGGCGCGGCGTGACGATCCCCATGGTTTTTATGACGTATGCGAATGTCGTCTTTTCCTACGGCACAGAGCGCTTTTTGTCCAACTGCCGCGATGTTGGCATCGACGGGCTCATCCTGCCGGACGTGCCGTATGAGGAAAAGGACGAATTTCTCCCCGCGTGCCGCAAGTACGGCGTCGACTTCGTCTCCCTCATCGCACCGACGTCGGAGAATCGCATTGCGATGATCGCGCGCGAGGCCGAGGGCTTCCTCTATATCGTCTCGTCGCTCGGCGTCACAGGCGAGCGCAGCGAGATCAAGACCGACCTCGCCTCCATCGTCTCCCTCGTGCGCGAGAATACGGACATTCCCTGCGCCATCGGCTTTGGCATCTCCACGCCCGAGCAGGCGAAGAAGATGGCCGCCCTCTCCGACGGTGCGATCGTCGGCTCCGCCATCGTCAAACTTCTCGCCCAGTACGGCAAGGACGCGCCCGAGCACATCGGTGCGTATGTGAAGAACATGAAGGACTCCCTGCGGTGAAAAATAATAGGAAAAAGGGACCTCTGCTTTGATGCAGAGGTCCCTTTTTTGCATAAATACGATTTGTCGTCCCGTCATTCGACGGAGAACGTCTCTCCGAAGGCGGAAACGCTGCTCACCGTTTCCGGGTCAAGAATTTCATCCATTTGGAAACAGTAGCGACCGCGCTTATCGGCATAATTCGTTATAAGGAACAGCCAGTCCGCCGCGCCGATGGTTTCGCCGCTTTGCAGCGTCACCTCGGGAGCGATGCTCTCCTTCCCGTCGTCGCTGTAGATGGGCTCAACCGTTTCTTTCAGATCATCCGTTCCCTGCTTGATCTTGCAGGTCAGCGAGAGCGGCGAGATGTAGAGCGTTGTCAGCACGGCGTTCTTTCCCTCGATCTCGATCGGCTCATTCACCGTGCACAGGCGTCCCGGATCAGTCTCCGGCATGGTGAATGTGCAGCTCCAGCGCCCGGGAACGACAAGTTCTTCCAAACAGTTATCCCGATACAGGCCATTGAGCGTCAACTTCACCTTCGCACCGATGAAGTTGAATTCTCCTTTCAGAGAATGGATCGTCATCAAAATCGTGGCATGGCGGCCCATCTCATCCTCCGTGCTGCTCGGCAATACCTCCCAGCCAATGCCGTAGGTCTCCATCTCCACTCCGTCCCTGGACGTTGCGGACACGTTCCGATCGAATGCGTAGTAGTCCTGATCCAGCACTGTCCCCTCCGGCGCGGTAAAGTCGATGAGGACCGCCGCACAATAGCGGTCGGCGATGACCTGCTCGATGCGCATCACCGCGCCGCTGTCCCGCTTCACAATGTTCATCGGGACCGCCGCAGTCGAGAGCAGTTCTTCCTGCTCCGCCGTTGCTCCAAAGTACTCCGCCAACCGCTGATCCAGTCCCAGAGCCGCTGCGGCTGCCGCCGTGCAGCACAGGATCGCGATGACCGCCGCAAGCACCGCCGCCGTGCGCAGGCGGCCTCTTCTTTTTGTCTTGTGCGTCATGTTCATTACCTCCGAAAGTGTGTCTTCGGAGGCGTGAAGCGCGGAGATCGTCTCCTGATATAGGTTTTCGTCAAACATTGTTGTTCGCCTCCTGAAGATCGGTTTTGAGCTGTTCCCGCCCGCGCCGCAATCGGGTGCGGACGGTCGCGTTGGGAATGCCGAGGAATTGGGAGATCTCCTCGCAGGAGTACCCCTCGTAATAATGCAGGAAGAGCGGCACACGGTATTTTTGCGGCAGCGCCATCACGGCATGAAAAAGCTCGCTGTGCTCCGGCGTTTTGAACGCAAGCTGCTCGGCATAATCATCGATCGGCTCCGTCCGCTTCCACGGAGAGAGGAACGCCCGCTTGCACTCGTTGACCGTAACGCGGATGAGCCAGTACCTAACGTGGTCCTCGCTCTCAAACGGTTTGTCCGTGCGGTAGAGCTTAATCAGCACCTCCTGCGTGATGTCGTCCGATTCCGAGCGGCTTTTGGTGTAGTGGAGCGCCAGACGGAACACCGTGTCCATATACTTTTTTGCAAGATACGAAAACTGTTCTTCTGTCAACATAGGATTCTCCTTGAAAGGCCTTTCACTTACTATATCACTCAGGCTGCGGAAATGTTTCACATTTGAAAAGTTTTTTGAAACGGCCCTGTATTCTGACGCAAGCGAAACAAGAGGGGAATTTTTATTAGGAAAGCTGTTCGTAAAGCGCAAAAAATAACACTGCTTTCTGACCTCTATAAAATCCAGTTCTCTACCACCCCAAGGAATCTAATGTAAAAGGAAAAAACTCAAGGGAAAAACCCTTGAGTTTCAACACTTTGGTGCGCGAGGCGGGACTTGAATATCAGCACAAGTGTTTTTAGCAACTTTTCTCATACAATTACGTGTTAAATAGTCTGAAATGTAAAACAATCTGTATCAGTCAGTCCGATTGTTTTATAGAAGATGACCCGCTAAAGGGTCAAAATAAGGGTCAAATTCAGGCTCACGAAAGGACGATCACATAATGGAAATTACATACAGCAAGTATGGAGAGTACTACCTGCCGGATTTAGCGGTATCTCAGAAAGAACCTGCTACCTACGGACGCTTTGGCCGTATGCAGCTCAAATATCTGAAAGAGCACCGTAGAGCGGCCTATATTAATTTGAAAACCTCCGGTCAACTGACACATCATCTCAACGAGATTGATCGTGAGGCAAACGAGATGCTGCGGCTTGTGATCGAACAGATGGCGCAGGCGCAAGGCATCACAGAGCAGCTAAAAGCCGAGGATCAAATAACTTGGGTCGGTGCGATGAACAACATCCGCAGCGCGGCAGAGGAAGTCGTATTACGCAATATCATAAACAAATAAAGTAATAATACGCCGGAGGAAGGGTGTTTACCACCCTTCCTCCCATTCGTCCCAGGCCTCGTCGAGGTCTTCATAGTCCCCGTCTTCATATAGATCTTCAGGATCATCGTAGTCTTCCCGCAGACTGGAACCACTGCCGGGACCGGTATCGGAAGAATTTCCTGAATCGGTAGTCTGTGTCTCACCTTTCTGTCCGGGGTAATACTGTGAGAAGGACTTCAGCATAAATTCGCTGTCGTTTTTCCACTGAGCACACATACCGGCGGCGATAATCTCGCCGTTTTCATCGTACCAGTAGACATTAAAGTATTTTTGCCCCAGCTCCAGCTTGTCAAAGTTCTTACAGTCAAGCCTCTTGTCCGGAGCACCCAGTGTAGTGTATTTTAGGCAGCGCACCGGCATTCCCTCAACAGGCAGTTTACCAGAATACCGTTCTTTTTCCGTTTGTTGCGCGTCTACTTCTTTGACTTTTTCCTCATTAACTCCGCTATTTTGGGTTTTCAAATCCGTGCTATTCGTCGCCGGCGGCGCCGGCTCGTCATGACTTTGAACGGTGCTGTTCCAACGGAGGCTGGCAAATATCCCGACGCAAAGCATCACAAGCACAGCAAAAGCAATGATCACTCCGCCGCTGAGCTTTTTCCGCTCCGCCGAAGCCGCTTGTGGCATGTCCATTTTCTCAGCATCGGACATCTTCTCCGTGTTTTCCTGTTCCGATACCGTCTCTCTGCTACGTGTTGCACACAGTTCCTCGAACTCCTGATAAGGGACTTCCCACTTTTTTCTCGGAAAGTGGTTTCCTCCCAACGCCGCCATAAATCGCGCCATGAGTTCCGGTCTTCCCGACTCCGCCGCGGCATCTATCAAGTGATATTGCTCCGCACCGACATAGGCGCTTTGAAAAATGCAGCAAACCAGTTTTTCGTTCCTTGCCAGCTCGTCTAAAAGAGTTTCACAAAAATCATCCTCACCGTAGGGGCAGCAGGTGTGCAGCAGCCATTCTGCCTCCCGCGGAGATTTTAATCTACTCCCTGCCGTGCGCAGCAGTGTCCCCCACATAGCGATGCCCGTCTCTTGCTTCTCGTCGTAGGCTCGCTCAATGATCTCCGATGCACCCATAGCTGAAAGCTCATCCATGTCCCACGCACTAAGGTACTCGGAAAATTTTCGCAGCAGCAATGCCGTATCAGGATCAGCTGTCGTCGCAAGGCTCTCCGGCGTCAGTTTGGGAACTTCTTCCACGTCTACCGACATTACGATTTTGGGCCGTCTCGGCAGGTTGCCGCTGTCGCCGCAATAATGGCACTCCCACCAGGTCCCATGCGTCGTTGCCGGATTTCCGCACCATGGACAACGCATACTGACACCTCCCTTTTTCCCAGCATACCATGCCGCGCCGCATTATGCAACGCCGAGATACTTCTCAAAAAAACCGGACAGTCGCCGAATGATACCCTGTTTCTTCTCCGTGCGGCTTCCGCCGCCAAAGCGGGAAACCGGCGGCATGATCCTGTCAAAATCCGTTCCCGTCGTCTTCAGTGTACCATCTCGGAATGAGTTATCAATAAAGTGCTTGGCTTCATCCGGCTTCAGTTTTTATACTTTCTGCGTCATCCACTTCTTATGATAAAAGCGGTGGCAGGATATGGCGGCGCGCACAGCCCAATCCGCAATCGCAGCCCCCCAGACAGCAGCAAGTCCCCAGTCAAATAAATGAATTAGAGTGTATGCCAGCGGCAAGCGAACCACCCACATGCCAAGCAGAGAAATGACAAATGGCCAGCGGGTGTCACCAGCTCCGCGCAGCACTCCACCAAGAACAACGCCAATCGCCAGCAGTGGCTCTGCAAATGCCTCAATGCGCAACATCTGCGCCGCTAGCAGAATTGTTTCTGTGTCATCTGTAAAAAGATCAATAATCGGCACTGCAAACAAAAACATTGCTGTACTGGTGACGAGCATCACGATAATACCTAAACGATTACACCAACGTCCGTAGTGCAGGGCAAGGTCTTTTTCCTCCGCGCCCAGCGACTGTGCCACCAGCGTTGTTCCTGCCGTTGCAAAGCCATAGACTGGCAGATAACAAATCTTTTCCCCCGTATCCGCTAAAAGATTTGCCGACAGTGCCATTGTTCCGAGTCCGGTAATTATCGAGGTCGCTGCAATTTGGCCAAACGATATTGTCATGCGCTCCATTGCAGTCGGTACAGCCAGGCGAATTGCCCGCCGAATAATAAAACTGTCCGGAGAAAAGTCTTCCTTTAGGCTGATCTGATAAGGTGTTTGCCGTAAGAAAAGAATCAGAAGAAGGCCTATACCGGAGAACGCTATAGACATTGAAGTTGCCGCTGCAGCACCGCTGACACCCAGTCCGGCACGCTGCAGCAAAAAATTTTTGCCAAATAATTGTATTTCCTTTGAGGGATAAATCAGCAGGTAATTTCCAACCACATTGATAATATTTGTTAAAATATTGAATTTCATCGGTGTCTTGGTATCCCCGGCACAGCGCAGCAAGTTTGAACAGACGATGAGAGAAATATTAAACAGATATCCCATGCCGATAATACGCAAGTAACTTCTAGCAAGCGGCACAACTTCCTTTTCCGCATGCATCCAGGCAGGAAGATTCGGCGCAATGAAAAGGGTGACAATCAACGTCAAAAAAATACCAGCCACGCCGATCGCCAGAATGGATTGGCGAATGATAACTTTTGCCTGCTCATAGTTTCCCTCTCCGATGGAATGTGCTGCCAGCACAGAGTATCCAATGCCGACTGCATTCATAAAGCCATTGATGAGCCAAATTGTCGACATAGTTATACTGACCGCTGCTGTTGCATTTACTCCGATGCTTCCGACCATAGCAGTATCCACGTAGTTAACAGCTGTCTGCAGCAGGAGCTCCACAATGGTCGGCCAGGATAGAAAAAGGACCTGCTTCCAGGCAGGAATGTTTCTGTCAAAGAAATTTTGCTGTTTCAGCATGCTGTTTTCCTTTCGCTATATAATAATGCAAAGGCTCACCGCTGACGTCTGCACGCGGTAAGCCTTGCATAACATTCATATCACTATTTTTTCATTTTGTCAACGCTTGAAAATGCGGCGAACCCGGTGGTTGATAAGGCTGAAGAAGTAGGTGCCGGAGTGCTTGGAATTGGCAAGCAGCTCTGTCAGCTCGACCTCCTCGTCGCCATCCTGACCAATTAGAAGCATCTGATCATTGACACAGACATCGGGGATATCCGTTATATCGACAAAACCCTGGTCCATATTGAGTGACAGAATCGGTGCTTTTTGTCCCTTTATCATGACGAAGCCACCATTGCCAGGCAAATCATCCGGATAACCGTCTGAATAGCCAAAGCTAGTCACAGCCACTTTCATATCACGGGATGCTGTGAGTGCAAGTCCGTAGTCAAAGCGTTCACCGGCCTTAACTTCATTAATCTGAGCAACAAAGCCGCGCCAGTACAGAACCTTCTCCAGCCCAAGCCGATTAAATTGATCCACTGACCAGTCATATCCAACCAGAAGAAGCAGACTGCGTACCATGTTGTAATGATACTGTGGGAAGCGGACGGTTGCCGGAGTGTTCGCTGCGTGACAGTATTTCAGCGTAATGCCTGCCGCTTTGATCTGTGCAAGGCCGCTGTCAAATGTAGCCGCCTCCTGTTCGATGATGGCGGTATCGATTTTTGCTGAATTAGAAAAATGAGTGTAGGCACCCTCAATATCAATCCCCGGCAGCCCATTGATGTCATTCAGCAAAGCCGCCAGTTCGTCACCCGGTTTCGCACCCATACGGCCTAGCCCGCTGTTGATCTTGATGTGTACTTTCGCCGTTGTTCCACGCTTTACTGCCTCTGCGGAAAGAGCGCGCGCATAGTCCGCATTGGAAAGTGTGGTGGTAATTTTATTTTCAACCACATAAGGGATATTGTTAAACGGGGTTCCGCCGAGCACTAGAATGTCACAGTTCACTCCGAAATTACGAATGCGTTCCGCCTCAATGGTATGCCCTACACAGAGCATATCAAACTGGCATTCACTTACCAAAAACTCTGCAATCTCTTCGAGTCCGTGCCCGCAGGTAGCTCCCTTGAGCACAGGCAGGAACTTGACATTTTCTCCTATGTGCGCACGTATTTTCTCCACATTGCGTTTGATTTTTTGAAGATCAACCACAACATAGGAATTGCCGGTGATGCCAGTCAGGTCTTCCATTACATAAACACTCCTTTATGGTTTCATTCATCTGTTAGTAGATAGAGGGGGAAAGGAAATCTTTCCCCCTCTCAGTCTGTCGAGGAACCCGGTCTGTACTCAGGAGCAGACTGGGTCTCGAACATATATGAGCGAAAAAACAGCAAAACGAAACGAGGACAACAGATTTCTCCATTTCCATGTGTCCAATTTTTTCAAGTTCATGGCAACAAACTTAAGCTTCACCCAGTTCGTCACTTGAGCCAAGCCTCTGTATTGCGTATAACGCATCGCGTGTTTTTCCTTGGCGTCCGCGAAGACCCGTTCAATGGTTTCCTTTCGGCACTTGTAGAGCTGCGCGTACGCAAGCGTATATCTGGCATCGTCCGCCAATTCCTCATAGTCCTTCCAGATATGCCGCTGCACCGTTTTGATACAGTTCTTGGTCTGCGGGCGCTTGTAGGCTGTGGAAAGGACTCTGCCATCGCCAAATACTTTCTTGCAGATATGAGGCGTTTTGTAAGCGGCATCGGCCACAACGGACTCTACCTGTGGAAAATTTTCCGTTACTTTGTCGTAAACTTCATCAAAGGCCACGCTGTCATGGACATTGCCGGGTGTCACAACTGTTTCCAGCACGAAACCGTTCTTGTCGCAGGCGGTATGCGCCTCATAGGCGAACTGCCGCTTGTGCTCTCCCTTTACGAATAAGCCGCAGTCTGGGTCCGTAACGCTTTTCGTTACGGTACGAAAGCCTTGCTTCTTCCTGCGGGCCAGCTTCTTCTTAGAGGTGTTATCTTTGTGCTTCCTAGGAGAGGCCGGAGGATCGTTGTCATCATCAAAGGGCTTCTTGTCATGCGCCTCTCTATCCGCGTTGACCTCTTCCATCAATTCTTTTGCATAGTGCCTGGCAGCTGCTGGGATCTGTTCCTTCATCTGCTTCTTCGTGTTGGCGTTGGCCTTGATGTGAGTACCGTCAATGAAGACGGCCTTGGGAGACAGATAGCCTGCCTTGGCTACCTCATCCAAAATCCACGCAAATACCCGATCCACGGTCTCTTCGGTGAACCGATGCCGGAAGTTATAGCTCACCGTGGAAAAATGCGGCGTTTCCTCCTGCAAGGGATAACCGAGAAACCAGCGATAGCAATTGTTTGCGCTGACTTCTTCCGCTGTCCGCCGCAGTGAGGGAAGGCCGTACAGATGCTAGAGCAGCACCATCTTGACCAACACCACCGGGTCAATGCTGGGGCGCCCATTATCCTCACAATAGAGCGGCTCCACCATTTCATACAGCTGTGTGAAGTCCACCGCTGCATCTATCTTTCGCAGCAAATGCTCCTTCGGCACCAGTTGGTCTATGACTACGAACTCTACTAGATCTCGATCCATTTTCCCGCGTTCCAGCATCCTTCATCACCCTTGCCCACTCTACCATATCTATACAGAAAAAGCCCAGCTCCAGCCGCTCTTTTTCGACAGACTGAGAGGGGGAAAGGAAATCTTTCCCCCTCTGTTTTTCAGCGCTTATCTTCCGTAAAACTCACAGTTGGGTACGCCATGATTCTCAACAACCGATTTCAGCCCAATTTTGCTGTCTTCTGTTGCGAATACAATTTCGGCCGCCTTTAGCTCAAATGCGCGCGCTTCTTCAATGTTATTCTGTGTCGCTTTCCTGACGCAGTCCTTATAATATTTTACCGCAATTGGTGCGGCCTTGGACATCTTCTTTGCGGTTGCAAGGCCTACAACCTCAACGAGTTCATCTGCTACAACCTTGCTTGCAAGCCCCAGTTCGTAACACTGCCGGCCAGTAAAGTCCTCATTTAAGAACATATAGTCCAGAACCTTGTTCCGCCCGATCCACATTGGCAGACGCAGAGAGCTCATACCCCAGGAACCAACCGTGCCATAATAGATGTCACCGTCGTGCATGCGGAAGCCCTCGCCGACAATACGGATATCAAAGGCGTTGAACATCGCCGTGGAGCCGCCGATGCACCGTCCCTTTGCCGCAACGAGCGTCGGTTTAGGGCAGCCGTCGATACGCTCAACCAAGCGGTTGCCAAGAACGGAAAAGCTTTCCGAAATCTCCTCTGCTTCGCCGTTAATGCCCTTTTTTACATCGCCGCCGTCCGCTCCGTAGGAAAAATCAGGCCCATTCGCTTTTACCATGATAGCGCGAACAACATCATTCTGTTCAAATTCGTCCAAAGCGCGCATCATTTCAACCATCATGCGTTTGCTGACCGAGTTGAGCGGCGGGTGATCCAGCGTGATCACTCCCACGCGCTCTACGATCTCGGTTTTGATTGTCAAATAATCCATATCTGTCCTTTCTGCGGCTCTATCGGCTCATTCCGCCAGAGCCGCCGCTTTATTTTTTGCTTCACTGAACAGCTTTTTCGTCAGTTTGCAGCGTTATTGCTCTTTTCGCTGGTGGAAGCCATGACAACGTCTGCCACCTTTGCAGTGTTTTCAGTCGGCGCATGCTTGGTGCAGAGGCTCACAACGATATATGTCACTGCGCCGGGGAGCACGGGGAAAATGCTGGAGAACGGAACTGTGATCACGCCGAAGATACTCAGCAAAGCTGTGATCATACCAACTGCCGCAGAAGCTGCCGCGCCCTTTGTCGTGCCGCGTTTCCAGATGATGCCGCCCAGCAGCGGGACCAGCGTACCGGAGAGCATAATGGTATAGCCGACCGAAAGAAGATCAATAACATTTGTAAACGCAAGCGCGCATACAACGGCTGCCACCGAAACAACAATATTGACGATGAGATTCAGGCGCTTCTGCTGCTCTTCCGTTGCATTCTTATTAATAAAGCCGCAGTACAGGTCATGAACAACAAGCGCATCCGTCGCCACCAGCGCACCACTGGCAGTCGACATGATCGCCGCCAAGATCGCACAAATCATTACAGCACAAACGATTGGGGAAACCTTGTTCATCAGCATGACAATGAACGCATTTCCGCCAGCATCAGGGAACTCTGCGCCGCTCCACATGCCGATATAGACCATCAGCCACCCAAAAAGGAACAGAGGAATGCAACTGAGCAGATGTCCCCAAAATGCCGTTGCTTCCGTCTTTGCGGACGCCGCGCGCTGAACAGAGGTCTGGTCGACCAGCACGGAAAGAACCATCGGGCCAACAAACATCATCCAAAGCTCCGGAGAAATGTTGAAGAGGTCAAACTTCTCCGCCGGATAGAATGCGTGAATCTCCGCAACGCCGCCCTGTGTGAACATTGAGATACCTACGACCAGAACGCCGACAATGATTACGCCGACCTGAAATACCGCCGTTGCGTAGGAACCCCAAAGGCCTGCAAACATCGTGTAGACCAGCATAACTGCCGCTGTAATAACAAGTCCGATCGTCGGGTCAATGCCGAACGCCTGGAAAATGGCCTTTGCAGCAACCAGCTGACCGCCCATGGATGCAGCGCAGGCAAAGGGGCCGATGCCGCTGTAAAGCAGGATGATAAAGTTGCTGTCATATCTTCTCTTAAAATAATCCGAAAAAGAAACCAGCTTATTGCGGTAAATAAAGCGGGTCATTACAAACGCGTGGACAACGCATGCAAGGCCGCATGCGATCGCGTACCATGCACCGGCGACGCCCAGCTTTACCGCGTACTGCGTTGTGCCAATAACGACACCGGAGCCAATGCTGGCGCCTACCGCCGATGCGATAATAAACCAGATGCCGGACTGTCCGGATGCCGTGAGGAAATCCTTCGTCGTACTGGCGTGCTTACGCCCGCGCAGTCCGATGATTACGTTGATCGCCATAAAAATGACAAAGGTAACAATAATCAATGTGTACAAGCTCATCTCGATGTGATCCTCCTAATTTACAAAATATATTTTCCTACACTCTTAACGGGGAATGCGCTCGAAATTCTTTGGTTCATCCCTCCCTTTCTGCGCTCTGTAAAAGCTTCTCTTTAAAGCTGCTCATAAAATGTTTTAGCGTTATTGTAGAGGATGTGTTCCTTCGCATCATCGCTGAACGGAAGCGCTTCGACCTGAGCAATCAGCTTCTCTACCGGCATGCTCTGCGTACCCCAATTGGAAGCAAAGCAAATGCGCTCTTTCAAAGATGTTTCTCCATAGTAGAGATATGGTTCATAACCGGAACCACGCATTGCGATCTTTTCAGGAGCATGCGTTTCAAAATTCAGATAAACATTTTCGTGGCGGATAGCAAGGCACAGGAAGTCCAGCACCCACGGCCAACCGCTGACGCCCGCCATAATTTTTAGTTCTGGGAAATCCCTTGCCACCTGATCGATATAACGGGGGTGTCCGATATCATACGGCACCGCCTTGGAAAGATTCAGGCTGGAATAGATATGGACCGGAATTCCCAACTCGCACGCCTTGCTGTAGAGCGGATAATTTTTCCTGTCCGCCGCATTGAGCTTTGTGCGGAACGCCGTTAAATACAGCGCATGCAGGCCGTATTCTTTCACGCACACCTCAAGCTCTCGAACAGCCTCCTCCCCCCTGTTGGGATCTACAAAAATAAAACCCTTGAATTTTTTGGGAAAAGCCTGTACGATCTCGGCTGTCTTGCGGTTGTCGTGATCACCGTCGCAGGTGATTCCCCATTCCACGCCGACCTCGTCAAGATGCCGGACAAATTCCGCAGGTTTAACCGCGTGCTTCTCCGCCGCCTCGCGGATGATCCGCAAAAAACCGTCGCGACCCTCGGACTCATAAATCGCATCAATTTCCTCCACCGTGAGTCCTACCTGTGCAGCAACTCCCGCCCCGTAGGTCTTTTTGTAGCCCCTGTAAAGCGGGTCCAGACACATGGCGCCCAGCATATTGGTCAGCGCTTCCGCCCCCATGGGCATGTCCAGACACAAATCAATGACTTTTCTCATGTCAGTAACATCTCCTGTCTCTTCAATTTTGTCGCAATTCAATATTGACTAATGTCAAAATACACGTTTTTTTGACATTAGTCAATATTCTATTATGACAAAATAATCATTTATCTTTTGTATAATCAGGAAAAAATTAAGGGCCGAAACGGTAATTTTATACCGTTTCGGCCCTTAATAGATCTTTTTACAATCCCAAATCCTCATTGATCAGGACAACTTCCATCTCCATCCGAAACATTTTCCCCAGTAAAACACTGACTCCGCGGCAAATACGTTCCGGACTGCTGCAATCATGGCAGCGGCCAGTCACAGCACATGGCGTTTTCATGTGCAGCCTTTTCGCATTTTGGGGTGCCGCAATATTCCGCGCCCTCCAAACAGCCTTTTCAAAATTTTCTGCAAGCTTATTGCGCCCAATTACCAAATATACTTTTTTATGCCCGTACATCATTGACGCCACTCTGTTGCCAATGCCGTCAATACTGATCATTTCTCCCGTTTCTGCGAGGGCATTAACCGATGTGAGAAATACATCTGTGGACATCGCTTTGACCGGATCCACTTCACCCAACGCATCGTCGTACATCTGCGATGGAAGGCACAGCGTATTATGCAATGCCAGGAGCTTTGGTAGATTCATTTCCGAAAGCGTTAATGAACCGCCAAACGATACACTCACCCCATTTATCTGTTGGTCCAGATAGTCTGCGGCGTCTTTTGCTGCTTCGAAAGATGATACCGCATAGCCTCGCTTCTTAAGCGCAGCTTTAACTCGATCAAAATTCATCATTCCGCCTCCTTTTTTGATTTCATCATAAATCCAATATTGACAGTTGTCAATATTGGATTTGCCCTTACGTCAAAAATCAAGGGCGTCCCGTCATTCAGCGGGACGCCCTTGTACCATCGGTTTTGCTGCCGGTTTTGCTGGGTATGTTATTTTAAGAGTTCTTTCAGCAAATGCACATTCTGCAAACTAACGTTATACCTTTGCACCCTCAGCCAACTCAAATGAACGGTCAACGATGGCCGCAAACTGTTCCTTTGTCAAATCAAACGTCGGCATAATCGCCCGTTCGCCAAAATATGTCATATATTCTCGATCGCTCAGCTCGATCATCCCGTAGAATGAGCCAACAACCAGACCGCGCGCAATGCTCTCAACCATGAGTGCATGAATGTAAAACTCATTCCCGTCAGTCGGCTTGCCGAAATACGCAAAGGCATCTCTGCTGTCGCCATAATACAAAGCAATTTGATCTTTAGAGAATTCTTTACCGCGCGAAGCGTATTCCGGAGCTGTAGCAATATACTCTGCAAACAATGGATCGCAGATTATATTCCTGCGGTACAGCAAATATTTCAGCATCAAACGAACCAGCGGCTCTTCACCGCGCGGCAGAACCTTTTCCGCAAGCTGCTCCGTCATAGAAAATCGTTCGTAATACAGCACGTGCATGATATCATCTTTATTTTTGAAGTAGTAATAAATCAGCGAACGCGGGATATTCAAATACTCGGAAATATCTCTGATATTCGTCTTTTCATATCCGTTCTTTCTGACAAGAAGCGCCATCGTTTCTACGATACTCTTCCGCATTTCTGCGCTCTTTTTATAAGCAGCCATCGACTACACCTATTTGTTGCAATATTTTTGTTATTATACCACTCTTTTTCCCCTGCGTCAACCAAAGCAATATTGACACGAGTCAATATCTATGCTACTGTTAATTAACGGAAATCAATTTTTCTGTGTTTTGAGAGAAATGCCATTTTGGTAAATACATTAAATAAGGAGCGAATAATCATGGAAAAGAACGAAAAAGCATTTGAATCATTTCTTCAGGTATGTACGGTAGTCAAAGATGCAAAGAAAGCCGCAGAAACATGGGAAAAAGTATACGGAATCGGTCCATGGGAAATTGTTCACGCAACCGAGGAAAATTGTCGTGGACGTAAATTTCATGGCGTTTCAATTCCAGATGATGAACCGCACGACGCAATTGTTGCGATGAGCGAACTCGATAATCTTTATCTAGAGATTATTCAGCCGATTTCAGGGAGCAGCCCCTATGCTGAATTTCTACAGGAGCACGGCGAAGGAATTCACCACCTGGCGATCCGGCAGAACGACCGATTTGTACCTTTGATGCAGGAGCGAGGGAACGAAGAGATTTTTAGCGTTTGGATCGGGGATAAGTTTTACGCATATTATGATACACGCAAAGACTTGGGCTTTATCACGGAAACATTCTAATCATACTCTCACATAAGATGACGATACCGTCACACTGAATTGTTTCAGTGTGACGGTATTTTTTCGTAACAATTCAAAAAGGCTTGATAAATGCCAAATTTCGTGAAGACATTTATCTTTTCGCTCAAGGCCGCATCTTGGCTGTAGGGTCCCGTCAAGATTTGGACCTGTTGACAAAGGTGGCGAATACGTCCGTTCTATGGTAGAATAACCATAAGGAGGGATGTAGCATGATGGGACGCCAAAGCAGACAAATGGCAATGATTTTCGTAGATATAGAGTCACTGATTCCAGAAACCCACCTGCTGCGGAAGATCGAGCGGATGGTATCCTTTAACTTCATTTATGATCTTCTGGCGCCATATTATCCGGCAACAGGCCGTCCATCTGTCGACCCTGTCAGTATGTTCAAAATGCTCTT
>ENA-ORLY01001048-ORLY01001048.1-human-gut-metagenome-genome-assembly--contig:-NODE-1048-length-35381-cov-5.050136_pt1 | contig 35381 bp, 30 predicted proteins | sample MGYA00243071_ERZ508832 | MGnify/ENA primary metagenome ERZ508832 (study PRJEB26277, sample SAMN04329777) | human gut metagenome | biome: human-associated habitat | host: Homo sapiens | place: USA... | reverse complement strand
AAAGAGCGCGAGACGGGGATCGAACCCGCGACCCCCTCCTTGGCAAGGAGGTGCTCCACCACTGAGCCACTCGCGCATAATTAATGTTCTTTAATTAAATTCTCTTGTGAACACAAACAAGATAATACACATAAAACTTTAATCTGTCAAGTGTAAAATTAAAAAAGTTGAATCTATAATGCTATAGATGAGGGGGATACCTACTAAGACTGCTAAATATGATGAAATGGTAGGTTTATCAAGAGGAAATTCTGAGGAGAATTAACGAGAATAAAGAAAATTACCTACTAAATTGATGATTTATGCGAGAATAGTAGGTTTTTTTTCAAACCAAATCTGTCTGATATTACAGATATGAGAAAAAAGACATACTAAAAGTGTGAATTATGACAAAATAGTAGGTATTTAAGTTGGGAAGAAGCATTACATACCAGCTAACAATAAGAAAAAGACCTACTGGATTATGAAAATTGATGAGATAGTAGGTTATTTATGTGTGCTTTGCGGCAATCATAATGTCTTGAAACAAATTGAACACAAAAAAGAGAAAGTCAGCATGTACTGGCTTTCTCTTAAAAAATAAAAGAGCGCGAGACGGGGATCGAACCCGCGACCCCCTCCTTGGCAAGGAGGTGCTCCACCACTGAGCCACTCGCGCAAACACATTTAAGATAATAATGGCAAAATGATATTTTGTCAACACTTTTTTAGAAAAAATATTTTAAATTCTAATTTCTGAAAAATTAATATATGGGAAAGGACGTCAGGGATTTCTATTTTTTTGATAATATGGTATACTTTGCATGCTGAGTAGCAGAATTAGAAAGAATGGAGATTATTATGAATCCAGCATCAATTATGAAGCTTATGAGTGCCAAGAACAAGTTTCAGAAGAATCATCCGAAGTTTGTGGCATTTCTTAACAGATGTTTTGCAGGAGGTCTTAAGGAAGGAACTATAATTGAGATTACAGTTACTAATCCTGGAGAGGCACCTATAACATCTAATATAAAGGTACAGCAGTCTGATTTGGAACTGCTTGAAGAATTAAAAGAAATGGGGAGATAGTTTGCTTCGCAAAACAACGCGAAATAATAAGGAGGATTGGAATGTTTGGGAATGACAAGTCCAGAAAGAACGGACTTAATATTATAGTTGTAGGAGGCGGTAAGGTTGGTGCCACTCTTGTTGAGAGACTCAGCAGGGAGAACCATGATGTTACTCTTATTGATAAGAACAGGGTTAAGCTTGATGCAATAACAGGTGCATATGATGTTATGGGAGTTGAGGGCAATGGTGCTAGCTTTGCTGTTCAGAAAGAAGCCGGTATTGACTCAGCTGACCTTCTTATATCGGTAACTGATTCTGATGAGCTGAATCTTTTATGCTGTACACTTGCAAAGAGGGCTGGCAGATGTGAGGCAATTGCAAGAGTAAGAACACCTGAATACAGTCAGGAGGCTGCATTTTTAAGAGACAGATTAGGTCTGGCAATGATTATTAATCCGGAATTTGAGGCTGCAAGTGAGATAGCACGTGTGCTTTACATGCCGACAGCACTTGAGATTGGAACATTCGCACATGGACAGGCAGAGATGATTAAGATAAAAGTCCCTGAGGGTAACCAGATGTGTGGCCATACTCTTGCGGAGATATCTAAGGCTTCATCATCTAAGGTTCTTATATGTGCAGTTGAGAGGGATGGGGAGGTGTTCATTCCATCAGGACATTTTATTATAAGGGCAGATGATAAGTTATCTTTCATTGCATCAAGAAAGAATGCAAGGACATTTCTTGCAAGTGTAGGTTTTCAGACACATCAGGTCAAGAGTACCATGATTGTCGGAGGTGGAAGAGTTGCATATTATCTTGCAAAACAGCTTCTTAACATGGGAATTGATGTAAAGATTATTGAGAATGACAAGGAACGCGCGTTAAAGTTAAGCGAAGAGCTTTCGGGAGCTGTTATTATCAATGGTGATGGTACTGACGAGAGCCTTTTAAGAGAAGAGGGGATTGAGTATGTGGAGAGCTTTGTCCCTCTTACAGGGATTGATGAAGAGAATGTAATGCTTACTCTATATGCAAGAAAAGTATCTGAAGCCAAATGTATTACGAAAATAACAAGAATGGGATTCAGCAGTGTTATTAACAGCCTTGATCTTGGCAGTGTGATTTATCCAAGATATATAACATCAGAAGCTATCATTGCTTATGTAAGAGCTAAGAAGGAGTCTATGGGAAGCAATAACATACAGACCTTGTATCATTTGTTTGACCAGAAGGCGGAAGCTATAGAGTTTAACGTTGATAAGGAATCAGGAGTTACGGGCAAGCAGTTTATGGAACTTAAGCTGAAGGATAATCTGCTTATAGCACTTATTAACCGTAATGGTAAGATTATTATTCCAAGTGGTACTGACAGCCTTATGGTTGGAGATACTGTGGTTATTGTAACAACTCATACAGGGTTTGATGCTATAACTGATATTCTTAGATAGGAAAGGCTGGGAACATTGATATGAACAGTTCTATAGTAAGATATATTCTTGGACATGTTTTAAAGATAGAAGCGGCTCTTATGGTCATTCCTGTGATTGTTGGCGTTATATACAGGGAGAAGGCAATATCTGCATTCTTGATAACAATGGCATTATGTGCTGTATGTGGGATTCTTATGACAATTAAAAAACCTGCCAATACAGTTTTTTATCTGAAGGAGGGGTGTGTTACAACTGCACTCAGCTGGATTCTTATGAGTATATTTGGCTGCCTGCCTTTTTTTATAAGCAGGGAAATTCCTTCATTTACAGATGCACTTTTTGAGACAATATCAGGATTTACAACAACAGGAGCAAGTATATTAAGTGAAGTTGAAGGACTGTCACAGAGCATTATGTTCTGGAGATGCTTTACTCACTGGATTGGTGGTATGGGAGTTCTGGTATTTCTGCTTGCAGTAATACCTCTTACAGGTGGCTCTAATATCAATCTTATGAAAGCAGAGAGTCCGGGACCATCAGTGGGTAAACTTGTTCCTAAGATCAGATATACAGCAAGAATACTGTATATTATATATTTTGGGATGACTGTACTTCAGACAATTCTTCTTCTTTTTGGAGGAATGACATTCCTTGATGCACTTAATACAGCCATGGGAACAGCAGGAACAGGTGGATTTGGTATCAGAAATGACAGCTTTACAAGCTTTTCACCTTATATCCAGTGGGTTGTAACCATATTTATGATATTGTTTGGCGTTAATTTCAACGCGTATTATCTTATTGTTCTAAGACAGTTTAAGAAGGCTGTTAAAGTAGAAGAGGTAAGATGTTATTTCGGAATTATCCTTGCAGCAACAGCAATTATATTTGTTAATATATACAGAAGTGTAGGTGCTGTTGAACTTACACTGAGACAGTCAATGTTTCAGGTTGCATCTATTATAACGACAACCGGATTTTCATCAGTGGATTTTGATATGTGGCCGTCACTGTCAAAGTCGGTGCTTGTTGTACTGATGTTTGTGGGAGCATGTGCCGGAAGTACAGGTGGCGGAATTAAGGTTTCCAGGTTTATAATAGGGATAAAGACAATATTCAGAGAGATTCAGTCATATATTCATCCTAAGAGTGTTAAGGTGATTAAGACAGAAGGAAAGCCTGTTGATAGTGAAACATGCAGGTCGGTGAGTATATATTTCATAACATTTATCATGATATTCACAGCGTCTTTACTGCTAATATCTATTGAAGGAAAGGATATTGTGACGAATTTCACTGCAGTAGCAGCGACTATTAATAATATAGGTCCGGGGCTTTCGGCTGTCGGACCGACACAGAATTTTGGAAGTTATTCTGATTTCAGCAAATATGTACTGATGTTTGATATGCTTGCCGGACGACTGGAGTTATTTCCACTGATAATTCTGTTCACACCTTCAATATGGAAGGATCTTGTAACCAAGAAGGTTTCTGAAAGGAAAATGCGTAGAATAAGAAGGGGTTAAGTATGAGTAATGTATCTGATTATTTGAAATGGAGAGGTGACCTTGATTTTAGCCAGGCACCATTTAATGACGTGGACAATTTAATACTTGCGCAGATTGCATATGTTGATTTTACTGATATTGTACCGGCACCGGGAAGTATCGAGACTATTACAATTGCGGAAGCGGCAGACACATTTTTTGATACCCATGATGAGAAGGAGATTAAGAAATGCAAATCTTTCATAGGAAAAGCTCCGTATCTTTTAAGGGAGGCAGCAGCAACAAAAAGATTTGGTTCACTTATACTTACTAATTATGTTGATTATGTCGATGGCGGCAAAGAAGAACAGTTTGCAGCATTTCATGTAAGAATCGATAACAGACTTACGTATATTGCTTTCAGGGGAACTGATGATACACTTGTGGGCTGGAAAGAGGATTTTAACATGAGTTTCTTATCCCCTGTTCCATCGCAGAAGGATGCGGTAAGATATATTGACACAACCGTGCAGCGTTCAGAAGGAAAGCTGATTCTTGGCGGACATTCCAAAGGTGGTAATCTGGCAGTATATGCATCAGTATTTGCAAGACCATCAGTGAAGAAAAGAATTATTACTGTTTATAATAATGATGGTCCGGGATTTGACAGTGATTTTGTAAAGCATCCGGATTATCTGGCAATTCTGCCTAAGATTAAGAGTATTGTTCCTTATTGTTCAGTTGTTGGAATGCTTCTTAATCATGATGGGGATTATGAGGTTGTAAAGAGCAGCCAGTCAGGTCTTATGCAGCATGATTCTATGTCATGGCAGGTTATAGGACCAGATTTTGAGACTGAGCAGGAGTTAAGTCCTAAGAGTAAAAGGTTAAATGCAGCACTGAGCGCATGGATAGACGGGCTTACAAGAGAACAGAGGGCAGAATTCGTAGATACATTATTCTCACTGGTAACTGCAAGTGGTGCAAAGAACCTTTCAGAGATAAGTACAGCCAGGTTTAAGAATATTAATGCCGTTCTTAAGTCTTTCAGGGAACTTGACAAATCAGAACGTGCAATGATACTTAAGATATTTGCTTCACTTACAGGTGAGATTGGAAAAGCTTATAAGAGCAATTAATAAGGAGATAAAGAATGGGACAGGTTATATCAGCAGGAATATTGTTAGTTGTGGTTGTTGCCATATATATTGCAGTTTCATATAAGCACGAAAAAAGCGGTCTTGGGAAGGGCTGTGATGGTAATTGCGGCTCATGTGGATTAAGAAGCTGTAAAACTGACAAGAAGTGAGGCTTTAATGCGTAATACGGGGGACAGGTTAAAAGAATGCCGCATTATGAAAGGCTTATCCAGAGGGGAAATGTCAGAAATGCTGAATGTCAGTACTGACTATCTTGCCCGTTTGGAGACAGGGACACAACCGGTTACATACAGGATTATAGAGAAGGTGGCAAAACTTGAAGGCTGGAACAGCGATTATATCCTGCATGGAATAGATAATAATAATCCATTTTCAGAGTTGCACACACTATGCCCTGATTTCAGGAAAAAAGTTTTTATAAGAAATCTGCTATGTTTGTTTGACAGCATGCTTCAATTCGGGTATAAGAAAGAAAGGGTAGTGGCATATTACCATAGAATGATACTTGAGATTGTTAATGGAATGGAACTGGATGTTCCAGATAATGTGCGTACAGGATATACACTTACAGAGATAAGACGGATACATGATATGAATAAAAAGGACATGGCAAATGTGCTTGGAATATCAGAGAGAAGCTATTGTACATTAGAGAATGGTTTGTCAAGACCAGATGTAAAGACTTTACAGATAGTATATGATATGTATGGATTTAATGTGCAATATTTTCTTACGCGTAATCCACTTGATTGTGAGGCTGTAAACAATATATACAGGTGTTTTGATGAACCGTTAAGAGATTTTATTATGAGACGCATCAGGGACGACTATGATGAAATAATAATTATGAAAGGCCGGACTTATGGTAGAGATATATAGAACAGACCAGCAGGTATTAAATACATTGACAGATATTCAGGATGGATGCTGGATTAATATGGTAGATCCGACAAGCAAGGAGCTTGAGCAGATAGCAGAACGCTTTGAAATAGAACCTGAGGATATCTCATCTGCACTTGATGAAGAAGAAAGTTCGCGTATAAGCCTTGAAGACGGATATACTGTTATACTTGTGGATATTCCTACACCTGAGGTAAGACATGAGAAAAAAATGTATACAACAATTCCTCTTGGTATTATCCTTAAAAGTGAAGCAATAATTACAGTGTGTAAGGTAGATACACCGATTATTAATTATTTTGTAAGAAATAAGGTGAAAGAGTTCAGTACAAAGAAAAAGATGCGTTTTATATATCAGATGCTTTTCCGTTCAGCTTTTGTGTATCAGGCTAATCTTCGTCTTATTGATAAGAAAAGAATTGAGATAGAAGAGCGGGTTGATGGAGATACGTCAGATACTGATCTTATTGAGCTTCATGAGTTAGAATCTACACTTGTTTATTTTGCAACATCTCTTCGAGCTAACAGTATTGTGTTAGAAAGACTCAGAAGATATAAAAGACTTGAGCAGTATCCTGAAGATATGGAGCTTCTTGAGGATGTCATGGTCGAGTACCAGCAGGCTATAGAGATGACCACGATATACAGGGATGTCATTGATGGTACAAGGGAACTGATGTCATCAGTAATTGACAGTAAGCTGAATAATGTAATGAAATACCTTACTTCAATTACAATTGTGATGGCTATTCCGACAATAATATCAGGCATATATGGAATGAATGTAGGTGGAGAATGGATGCCGTTTGCAAAGACACCTTTTGGATTTGAGATAATAAGTGGAATAATACTTCTGATATGTATAATAGTTTTATGGGTATTAAGGAAGAAGAAAATGCTATAAAAGCAGTGTCTGCATTGATTGCAGGCACTGCTTTTACTTACTTATGAGTATATATTATCTGTAATTTTTCTGCCAGCGTGATACCATTTCTAAAGCCTCATTCTCAGATGATACCTTAGTAATTATAACCCCATCAAGATAGATTTCGTACACAGGAAATTTCTTGGATGTATTGCCGTGACTTACCTCAACTCTGTTGTACTTTACGCGTTCCATTAAAAGACCTCCTCACATTTAATAATAGTGTTACTAAGTAAAAACCAACAATATGTTGTATTATAGCATGCTTTTTAATAAAAGGAAATACTATATTTGGTATTGGTACTAAAGTACCAAAAAATTCAAATTAAACGCACTATTATACTTGTAAAATCGACATGTATATAATATAATTTTTATAACATGTAGAAAGATTAAGTACGTATAACTAATAATAAAAAATATAAGAGGTACATTAATATGAGCGATAATTATATTGCTGCCAGTGAGAAATTTGAGATTGTTCATAAGATGAGTAGAAGAATAGCATCTGTTGATAAGTATTGTGTTATAAGTGTTGCGAATAAAGCATTTGAAGAATATTTTGGAGAAATTAAGGAGACTCTTATAGAAGTAGTTGCACCTCAGGATAAAGAAAGACTGATGGATTTTATAGAGAAGTATGATGGAACAGCTAAGAGCGGAATGTTTAAATTTATTAACGCACAGGGCATAGAAAGATATAATCATTTATTTGTGTATGAACGAAGAGCTGTGGGCAATGGGCATATGAGAGATATTGAACTTGTTGATGTTGAGTCTATAGAGGAGGCTAATAAGAGTTTAAGAGATGATGTTTCTAAACATAAGATGCTGCTTGGACTGGATAGAGAATATACATTTACATATAACAGAGATAATGGCATATTCAGTATGTACAGGTATGATGTTGACTCAAGAGATGTCATATATAAGTCTGATATTGATGAATGGAAGAAGAGGATGCTTTCAGAGGGCTATATTGACGAGAATGATAAGGAAATCTTTGCTAATTTTATATCAGAAGTACGCTCTTATACGCAGACATTTTCTATAAAATTCAGAACAAGCATGCGTACATATAAAAGGGTGAAGGAGACTTTAAGATTTAAAGGAACTGTAATGAATAAAAGCGATGGAAGCAGGATTGTGATAGGTCGTGTTGTCCCTGAGGCAGACAGCCATGGCAATTATAATCAGATTACTGATATGATAGAAGAATTACAGTTTGATTCTCTTACACATGTGTATAACAAGAAAACTATTACCGCATATGCTGTAAAATGTCTCAAGGAAGAGCAGAATAACAGAGTTACGATAGCCGTTCTTGATGTTGACCATTTTAAGAAGGTCAATGATGTATATGGTCACATGTATGGTGATAAGGTGCTTGCAAGGGTTGGAAGAAAGCTTAAGGAAGTTGTAGGCGAAGATGGAGTTGTAGGACGTATCGGAGGAGATGAATTTGTTATTATATTCAATGGTATTAATGATGAGCATGAGTTAAGGGGGATGCTTCGTGCGATAAGAACCCAGATTAAGTGGGAATTTGTTGATGATTTTGAAGATTTAATGATAACATGTTCGATTGGAGCAGCATACAGTCCTAACAACGGACATGAGTATGAGGAGCTTTTCAAGAAAGCAGATTATTGTCTGTATGTAGCGAAAGAAAAGGGAAGAGACAGATATGTATTCTTTAGGGATGATCTCCATAAGGATTCATATGAGAATTCTCTTAATACAAAGGATAAGAATGTCAATGATGGCAGGGAAATGAAGGAACTCAGATTTCTTACAGGCATTATGGAGAATTTTTCAGAAGATGGCAAAGCAGCTATTAAAGAGCTTATACATCATATGTATGATACATTTAAACTGGACAGCATTAATCTTTACTGGGGAGCTAATCTGAACCGTGCATACTATATGGGTGTTGAGCTTGGCGGTTCAATGAATGCTGATTATGTTAAGACAGAAGGTTTTAAGAAGCTTCTGGATGGAAAGAATCATGCTGCTGTGGGATTCGTCGGAAGGCAGACAGACCTTGCACCTGAATTTGGAACAGCCATGAGAGAAAAGAGAGTGTTTTCTACTGTACAATGCATAATAGGATCACCAGATAATGTGAAAGGATTGTTTACTATTGACCGTTGTAAGGAGTCTGCACAGTGGGCTGAATATGAGATTGAGATGGCTGTTGTAACGGCTTCTCTTATCAATATTCTGGCTGAAACTGAATGTGATGAGAATTAATATATATAGTTTTTTATTACAAGATATTGTGTTTTCAATTGACTTATCAAACTATATGTTGTATAATCAAATCTGCTTGGGAAACAGCATAAACACTGCGTTTCCAGCAGATTTTTTTAATGTAAAGGTGTATCGTCTGTATTGCTGAAAGCAGTATATATAGAGATATGATGGTCTTTTTGTGAGGGTTTGAAGTATGAAAATTATTAAAAGAAGTGGTTCAGAGGTAACATTTGATATCAGTAAAATTATGGATGCTGTATCAAAAGCTAATATGGAAGTTGTCCATAGTGAGAGATTATCAGAGGAACAGATTGAGACAATCTCTAATAATGTTGAGAGCATTTGTAAAGAGATGAACAGGTCTTTAAGCGTTGAAGAGATTCAGGATCTTGTAGAGAATCAGATTATGAATTTCAGAGCATTTTCAGTTGCAAGAAAGTATATTACTTATCGTTATAAGAGAGCACTTGTGCGTAAATCTAATTCTACAGATAAGCAGATATTAAGCCTTCTGGAGTGCAATAATGAGGAAGTAAAGCAGGAGAATTCTAACAAGAATCCTACTGTAAACAGTGTTCAGAGAGATTATATGGCTGGCGAGGTAAGCAAGGATATTACAAAGAGATTCCTTCTCCCTCCAGATATTGTGGATGCGCATGAGCAGGGACTTATACATTTCCATGATGCAGATTATTTTGCACAACATATGCACAACTGCTGTCTTGTCAATCTTGAGGATATGTTACAGAATGGAACTGTAATAAGCGAGACTATGATTGAGAAGCCACACAGCTTTTCTACTGCATGTAATATTGCAACTCAGGCGATAGCACAGATTGCAAGTTCACAGTATGGCGGACAGAGTATATCTTTAGCACATCTTGCACCATTTGTCCAGGTAAGCCGTGAGAAGTTTATCGGACAGGTAAGAGATGAGTTCGAAAAAACCGGAATAGATGCTTCAGAAGAGAAGATTAAAGAGGTTGCAGAGCTTCGAGTAAAGGATGAGATTAAGCGTGGTGTACAGATGATTCAGTATCAGGTTATCACTCTTATGACAACTAATGGACAGGCACCTTTTGTTACTGTTTTCATGTATATTGATGAGGTTCCGGAAGGTCAGACAAGAGATGACCTTGCACTTGTTACTGAGGAAGTATTAAGACAGAGAATGCAGGGCGTTAAGAATGAACAGGGTGTATATATTACACCAGCATTTCCTAAGCTTATATATGTTCTTGAGGAAGATAATATCCACGAAGATTCCAAGTACTGGTATCTTACAGAAATAGCTGCACAGTGTACAGCTAAGAGAATGGTTCCGGATTATATATCTGAAAAGAAAATGAAGGAATTAAAGGTTGATGCGAATGGCAATGGTCAGTGTTTCCCATGTATGGGATGCAGAAGCTTCCTTACACCATATATTGATCCAGAAACAGGAAAGCCAAAGTATTATGGAAGATTCAATCAGGGTGTTGTAACTCTTAATCTTGTTGATGTTGCATGTTCATCAGGCAAGGATATGGATAAGTTCTGGAGTATTCTTAATGAGAGACTTGATCTGTGTAAGAGAGCACTTATGTGCAGACATTACAGACTTAAAGGAACTCCTTCAGATGTTGCGCCAATTCTCTGGCAGAATGGAGCACTTGCAAGACTTAAGAAGGGCGAGACAATTGACAAGCTTCTTTATGGTGGATATTCAACAATTTCGCTCGGTTATGCAGGTCTTTGCGAATGTACTTATTACATGAAGGGTGTAACTCATACTAATCCGGAGGGAACAGAATTTGCCCTCAAAGTAATGCAGTATCTTAATGATACATGTAAAAGATGGGCAGCAGAGACTAATATTGATTTCTCACTTTATGGAACACCGCTTGAGTCAACAACTTATAAGTTTTCAAAATGTTTACAGAAGAGATTTGGTAAGATTGCTGGCGTAACAGATAAGAACTATATAACTAACAGCTATCATGTTCATGTAACTGAGCAGATAAATGCATTTGAAAAGTTAAAATTCGAATCACAGTTCCAGAAGTTATCTCCAGGAGGAGCTATCAGTTATGTTGAAGTTCCTGATATGCAGAATAACATTCCGGCAGTACTTAAGGTTATGCAGTATATATATGAGAATATTATGTATGCAGAGCTTAATACTAAGAGTGATTACTGTCAGGAATGTGGATACACAGGTCAGATTCAGATTATAACTGATGATGACGGAAAGCTTATATGGGAATGCCCTAACTGCGGAAACCGTAATCAGGATAAGATGAATGTCGCAAGAAGAACTTGCGGATATATCGGAACACAGTTCTGGAATCAGGGAAGAACTCAGGAGATTAAGGAGAGAGTGCTTCATCTGTAAGATTAAATATAATATGGCAGGACATGGAACCGACCCTCAAAAGTTAGACTAAAAATCTAACGATTGGGAGGTCGGTTTTTTCATGTCCTGCCTTTTCTTAATAAGTGCTGTATGTGAATTAATATTCTGGGAAATATTCATGCTCTCTCATGCCATAAACAGCTGCAATAAGAATTGAAAGTATTATGGCAGGTATTGCAAATATAACAACAAAGCCAATGTCCTTGATTGTCATTATGAGTGCAATAACAGTCCATATTCCTGTATATATAATCTTGACAATCAGATTGCGGCGTATATGCTTTGGGTTGTTGGTTGCTTTATATAATATGATTCCTATATAAGCAAAAATAGTAATCACAGTAACGGGTAATCCAATTATGACAGCAAGAACAGCAAGAATATATAATAGAACTATGGATGAGCTTCCCATATAAATATGTCCAATTAAATTGAATAAATTGTTAATACTAAATGTCTTGTTATTAATTGCAGAAAATGATTCATACAAATTATTAAAGAATTTATCAGGATAAATATGAGTCATGATTAATATAATAATTGACAGAATACTGATAATAGTGTAAATAATTGTGAATACCTTATCCGTCTTTCTTGCAAAGTTCATTGTAATCGCTCTCCTCATAAATAATTGATAGTATCACTATATCATATTTATTCGTTATGAACAAGAACTGACTATAATAATGAATGTCAGATATACCGATATATATTTAAACTAATGTGATTCCCAAAAAGGAGTTTGGGATAGGATTATGACAAGGAGGGCATATGTCACTTACGATAAGAAGTACAATGAATAATCAGACAGCTGCACAGGGAATAGATAATACAGATAAGAATACTGATAATTCAAAGCAAACCAGGAACAGAAAGACAATCAATGCATCAGAGCTTAATCTGAAGCCATATAATGATAACCAGATTGATGCTAAAAGGCTCAGAGCCAGAAAGCAGGCTATGAAGCTTATATCTGATGCATGGAAATCTTCTAATATGAGAGATAAGAATATTGAGGATATGAAGCTCGATAAGCTTAATAAGCTTGATGAAATCACAGAACTTAAGAATAAGGTTAGTGATTTGGAGAATGAAAAAGAGGCTTACCGCGCAGATTATGGCGTTGATATGAATTCACAGGAACAAAAAGACCTTGAGTTGCTTGAAAAATACCAGAATAACCGATATGGTTCGGCTGAGGACACATTTTCAAAAGAAGAACTTGACCGCTTAAAAGAATTACAGAATACTCCGCTTACAGAGTATCAGGAGAAGGTACTTAAGCTGAATTCATCACAGATACATTTTAAGGATGAAATTGGTCAGAAGGAGCTTAAGATTGCATGCACGACAGCTTCAATTGCACTTGCTGAAATTGACAGGGATAAGTCTCAGGAAATGCTAAAGGCACAGGACTCAGCAGACCAGATAATAGGTGCTGTTGAGGGTGAGGTTAAGAACCTGCTTGTAGCCGAGGGCAAGGATAATATTGACGACAAAGCCGAGGGGAACAAGGAGAAAGCTGACGAGGCAGAGAAGAAACAGGAAGAACAGCAGGAAAAGATTGACGAAAAGCGCAAGGAAAGAAAAGAACAGGAAGAGATTATTGAGGGACAGGCAGAGGCTGACAAGTTAGAGATGAATGCCAATATAAGAAGCAATGATGTCGACCATGTAACTGAAGCCCAGAAGCAGATAGTCAGGATAATGAAAGATAATAAGATGCTTAATGAGGATATTAAGGGAATAGATATTGATTTGAATTTCTAGGAAGCTGTCAGGAAGGACTATGCATGGCGGGATTGTTTTGGTGGGATTTGGTTTTCCTATAAGAAAACTTTTTTACATGATTAATAGGCCATTTACAGTACAATCTTAATAAAATTCAGAATAATTTCCTATCAGATAGTGAGTTAAAGCTATTTGATAGGATAATTTGTCTTTTTTAAGAAATATTTTGTGAGAATAAGAAATATTTTTGGAAAATCTGGTAAGGAAGGACCTATAAGAAATCAAAAATGCGACTATAAAAAGGTATCATATAAGAATCATATAATCTGATAAACTATAGAAGGTATGCCCCACCTTACAGAATAAAAGTAAGGCGGGGCATACATGTATCAACAGAGATGACTTTTTATCAAAGAATCTATGCAGTTAGCATTGATTGGAGTATTAGCGGTTTCAAATGTTGCTATGAAGTTCCTTCCAAGGATATATCCTGAATTAGCATAATCACTAATTTTTTTGATGGCATTACAGGCATATTCTGCATTATCCATAATGCCAAAATGTTCCCATATATATTCCTGCCTTGTTTTAACATTAAGACAGGTAAAATCCGGGTGTGTTATGATATCAGATTGCAGCTGCAGAGGATATTCGTATCGATAAGGGATATTATAGCGATAGAGTTTGTTAGCTATGATAATTTCAGACTTAGACCGTACGCGTTCACCATTATCAGTATAGTATTCAGCGCAGTCAGGAGTGAATCCTAAAGAAGTATATTCTGAGGCTTTCCAGTTTGCAGTAAAATCTTCATCCGATACAAAAACTGGAGTAACCATTTCTTTGCGGAAGCTGTTAAGTGAATCATAAATATGCTGGATTTCTGATGGATTATATTTCTTAAGTATGACTTCAAGAAAGTTTAATTCTTTCAGCAGGCATTGTTCAATTCTTAAATCATAATCTTTTTGTGCAAGTTCAATTGCAAAATTATAGTTATGCTTTTTGATATATGTTCCTTTGGTATCATTTACTTCGACTTTATGATAATATTGGCAGCCATGAGCTTTTCTGGCAGTTCGCAGAGAACCTTCAGGAGCATTAGAAATTCTTCCTTGTATATCAGCTAGTAAAAGAGACAATTGTGAATGCCTGCACATAACAGACTCTTTAATCGTGTCAGGTGCTAATGTGTCAACATGTTCCATATTATAATTCTGTATATCTCTCATTAAAAACCCCCTTTTGCAATTACAGGCAAAAACTGTTTAATAAATATACTATACAAATATATAAAAATCAATAGTTTGATATATTAAAAATATGCAAACATACTGAGAAAAACAAGTTTGGGCAAAATATGATGATAAATAAAGGAAGCTTCATACGCAGACAATACGTGATACCTATAGGTAGTCGCATAATATAGTCTCTTATAGGAAGATTTTTGGGAAAATTTATGTGGTTTTGTGGATTTTCAGATTGTGGAGAGCAGTTTTACCTATTAAAGAATAGAAATAATGAATCTTATAGGTTGAGAAGAAGCTTTGGGATTGAATAGGCGCAAAATGTGCCTATAAGAGAGCAAATATTATGAATATATAGGTCGCAAGCAGCCATCACGGAAAATACAGAGCCAACGGGGTCAAGCAGCCATCACGGAAAATACAGAGCCAACGGGGAACACGCAGCCTACGCGGGAAAAAACAGAGCCTGTGGCAAAACAGAAAAATGGAATTGTGTCAGCGAACAGAGAAAAATAGCACCCAGGCATTAGCAAGGGATACAAAAAATATTGGGGATATCGAAGATATCCCCAATACAGAATTAAAAATCCACCTGCTGTACAGAACCGGCGCTGCCGTCTTCATGAAGATACATGCCGCTGCTTCGTACTTTAGCTTTGAGATTGTTATCATCATCAGTTACATGAAATGTTGTTTTGGAGCTGCCAAGACAGATTGCACCGACATTGGCTTCCTTAAGTGATAAGAGCTTGTCCTTGCCATTCTCATCTTTAACCCAGACCTTTAACTGGTCATAGACTTCATCATTCTCATCAATCCATCCGTTGCCGTCAGAATCGTATTCTGCAAGCTCGGAAAAGCCATTACCGGTCTTGGTTCCGAACAGCTCGCTGCCGTCATTGATAATTCCGTCGCTGTTCTTATCAAGAGCAAGAAAGCCACTTTCAGGATTCATCTGTGCAATAGTCTCGTCTTTACCATCACAATCAATGTCAAAACTGAAGGACTTATCAGAAATAGAAACAGGATTGCATCCAAGATTAATAACAAGTGGATCTGTCAGTACAGTGTCAAAGCTGGAAACAAATTCAATGCTGTGTTCTTCCATGTATCTGCGCGACATGGTCATATCAAGATTAAAATTAAGTTTCCTGCCGTCTGCTGTTTTAACAGTTCCGGTTGTTGAAAATGAAGTGCTTTCCTTTTCTTCATAGGTTGAAGAATATCTGGTTCTTACAGTCCACACAGTAGGAGAAATCTGGTTAGTAATAGAAAGGGTTTTTGAGGCTTTGTCAGATGAAGATGTGTCAGAGACTGAATTGCAGGATAAACTGTCAGTATCATGAAACATTCCACGGAAAGACAGAGACTGAATAAAATCCAACAGGGACATATAAACCTTTCTTGTTATTTCTGTGTAACTGAAGCTTACATTCTGCCGCATAGAAACTAAGCTGGCTTTGTTGTAAGCAGGTGATAAAGCCTCCGTGCCTTCTGGTGATTCCTCACCAGCCAAATCCGTTTTAGAAGAATCGTCTGGGACATTAAGCCTTCCAGAACGATTGTAGAGTGGCATCATCAGAAACATGTCGTCATACTTTCTGCCTGGATAATCAGAAGAATTACTAAAATATGATTCTTTCTGGCTTAAGCTGCTTCTTGCCTGGCTCATTCCAAAACTAAAGGAGTTACCAGAGCTGCCTGCTGCGACCATGCCGCTTGATACCTTTTGTGAGTAGTGTCTTCTTGAAGACATACTCATGTTGCTGTCTGCAATTATCATAAGTATACCCGCCTTTCATCTTCAGCAATGAACACGGTTATATATAATATCGGTTTAAGCACAGAATACTTAATAATAAAATGTCAACTAAAAAACTTTTATAAAATAACTTTGCAAAAGTACTGGAAATTCTTATTTAACTGTTGTAATATGATAGCAGAGAAATATCTGCATAAGCAGAAATAAATTATTGAGCCGTAAACTGGCAGAAAGAGGTCATATATGTGGACAGCAGATTTAGGAAATGGACGATACAAGAATCCAATACTTTACGCTGATTATTCAGATCCGGACGCAATCCGTGTCGGTGATGATTATTTTATGATATCATCAAGCTTTTCTAATGCTCCGGCTATGCCGTTGCTTCATTCTAAGGACCTTGTAAACTGGAAGGTTATTAACTACATTTTGGCTGAAATTCCAGAATTCAGATATAGAAATCCAATTCATGGATGCGGAGTGTGGGCACCTGCAATAAGATATCATGAGGGTACATATTATGTGTGCTTCCCAATGCCAGATGAAGGAATATATATGACTACCGCAACAGACCCTTATGGTGAGTGGAGTAAGCCAGTGAATATAAGACCAGGCGCAGGCTGGATTGACCCATGCCCATTCTGGGATGAGGACGGAAAGGCATATCTTGTTGCAGGAGTTGCCAAGAGCCGTATCGGATACAAGAGTGTGCTTCATATGGTAGAGATGCAGCCAGATGGAATGGGGCTTATTGGTGAGGAAAAGATTATATTTGACGGTAACTTAAATGACCAGATTACAATAGAAGGTCCTAAGATGTATAAGCGAAACGGATGGTATTATATATTTGCACCGGCTGGAGGTGTTAAGACAGGCTGGCAGACAGTGTTAAGGTCGAAAAATGTGTTTGGACCATATGAGTATAAAGTGGTTATGAGACAGGGAGATTCGCCTGTCAATGGACCTCATCAGGGGGCATGGGTTGATACAGTTACAGGACAGGACTGGTTCATACATTTTCAGGATGTGTATGCAGCGGGCAGAATAACACATTTGCAGCCAATGAGCTGGGAAAATGACTGGCCTGTAATTGGAGTTAAGAAAGATGGCAATGATTACGGCGAGCCTGTGATGGAGTACGAAAAACCTGATGTCGGTGCCGTTTATGAAATATGTGAGCCAGATACTACAGATGAATTCACAGAAGATACTTTGGGACTGCAGTGGCAGTGGAACGCCAATCCTGATAGTGACTGGACACAGTCTGGCACTGATGAAAGCGGAAATGTGTCTGATGACGGTTCTTATATAAAGCTCAATGCGGTTGGAAGAGCATCAAACAGACCAATTGGCGATTACAGAAATCTTCTCCTGCAGAAGTGGCCGGCACCGGAATTTAGCTGTATTACTAAGATGAATATCAGCGGAATGGCTGATGGTGATAATGCCGGATTCATTCATATGGGAATGGATTATCTGGCAGCAGATGTGACTGTCAAAGGCGGTAAGATGGAAGTGTATGCAGTAAAGGGTGTGCAGCAGTTTGACTGTGACCAGGCTTATACTAAAGAGACTAAAGAATTGCTTGCTTCATACGATAATCTTAAGGAAATATATTTCAGATACACAGTTAAAAAGACAGGAACTAAAGACTATGTTGAGGGTGGACTTCCTGTTAAGGAAGCACCTGTTGAGACAGTAACAATAGAGATAAGCACAGACGGAAAAGAATACACCAACCCTGTTTCCGTTATTGCCAAAGCCGGAAGATGGGTTGGTGTAAAGAGCGGTGTATATGTATCACATGATAATTCTGTCAAAAGTGAAAACAAAGGTTTTGTTACGGTAGATTATGTAAGATACAGCCGTTAAATATTCTTAATTTTTTTCTTAGCCCACAATTCAAGGGCTTTCGCATTATTGGAAATAAGATCGAGGGATTCAAGTATCTGCTTGAATTCCTCCTGTTCTCCAATATCAACCTGGCCATCAGCAGAGATATTGATAATAGAAGCACGCAGGTTTTCAATATCATTCAAAGAACCAAGCATTTTTAATGATAATCTGTCAAATGAATTAATCTCGACTTCCTTCATTGTAAGCCTTCCAATCGGACATTCGTTTGAGCAGTAATTGTAGCAGAGTTCGGGAGCGTTGTAGCATTTTGACATAGATACAACCTCGTCTGCATAAGGTGTTACATTGCCAAGTTCAATTCTTGCAAGTCTTGTTCTGTCTATACCTACGACATCTGAAGCTGCTTCACGGCTTTCAAAGTCAGTATTTTTCTGTGCAGCAGAAAATCTTGCCTGATAATATCTGTTATCAGATGCTTTAGTTGCTTTCTTCATAGTTAATAATTCTCCCCTTGGTATATTTAATGAGTTAGTAAAATACATGATCTCCGATAACGGTTCCGCCCACATCGACAGAACTGTCATATACATGAAAATATAGTGCGTTAATATTGATATAACCATTAAGCACATCAATGGCTGCCTGGGTGCAGGCTGCATTTGCACCTCTTGCAAGTACTATTGCAAATCGTCCGCTGGCAACAGGTGAAAACTGGTAAGGTGCATATATTACGCCGCTTATGCTGTTGGCAAAGCGTGGGTCAGCAACTCTGTTGATAACAACACTTCCTACAGCACATTTGCCCTCATATGACTGGTTGCCGGCTTCACATTCAATAATTGCTGCGAGCATTGCAACATCTTCGGCAGTGTGATTCTTAAGAACATTGTTAAGAGCGTTCTGGTCAACCATAGCAGAGCCGGAAGATGAATTACCGCCTGTATTACCGGCGTTATTAGCTTTGTCAGCCTCTTCCTGTGCTTTTCTTGCAGCTTCAAGGGCTTCCATTTCACGGCGCTGACGCTCTAACATTTCCTGTTCGATCTGCTTTTCGTATTCAAGTGCAAGTGCTTCAGCATCAGTAATGCTGTCACTTGTAGTGTCAAGCTCTGTCTGGCATTGTGAGAGAAGCACAGCAAAATTATCAGCTTCGCGGGCTGCATCATCTTTAAGAGTGACAAGTTCGGTCATCTCTTCTTCAAGCTTTGCCTGAGTTTCTTTAAGAGAAGCCAGAAGGTCACTTAATTCCTGCATCTTCTGGTGGTCATAATTAGAAATCTGCTGGATATATTCTGACTTGGATAAAAGGTCAGAAAGGCTTTCAGCCGACAGAAGCGTTGACAGGATAGTAGCATTATTATTCTCATACATAAACTGTATACGAAGTTTCATGGAGGCGTACTGCTGGTCAATCTCTGCCTGCATATCAGCAACCTGGATATTGGTAGCATCAATCTCGGACTGCTTCGCATTAACTGCATCCTCAATAGAAGACAGCTTCTTTCCGGAAGCAGACAGCTTCTCGTTAAGCTCCCCGTAAGATGCATTGAGTTCGCTCTGTTTATTTCTTAATTCTTCAAGCTGTTTATTAACAGCGTCGAGGTCATCCTGTGTATCAGCCATCAACTGGTCAGGATAAGCAAAAAATGGAACAGCAAATGTAGCTGCCATGCAAAGCGAAAGACCAATGGCTGTTAAATTCTTTAATCTTAATCTGATAAAATGTTTCACATAGACTCCTAGTAATCATTATATTTTTATAAACAAAAAACAATATTAGTATAAAATGTGCTGGAATAAATTGCAAGCCAAGCTTTCCATGGTGTATATTAATTGAGGGTTACGGATTGGGAATTGGCCTTCATCCTTTGACTTGCGTACATGACGTTGCGGCATCTGACTATAGCATACGCTTTCAGGAATCCTGCGCTTAGTGTAACTAAATGCCGCTATCTACAGAGTTTATTACGGTGTGTCAAATCAAACGCGCTTCGCTTGAACGAGATTTGACGCACCGCCCTAATGTATATAGCGACATTAAGTTACACACAGCTCGGATTATTCAAGCGTATGCTATAGTCAGACACCGCAACTGATATACACAACATTTAAGATGAAGGCCAATTCCCAATCCGCAGCTCGCAATAAAATAAAAGGAGGCTTAAATGCTTGAATTAAATGATATAAAAAAGGATTATGTGACCGGTTCTACTACTGTGAGCGCACTTAAGGGCATTAATCTCAGGTTCAGGGACTGTGAGTTCGTGTCTATTCTTGGACAGTCCGGATGTGGTAAGACTACCATGCTTAACATTATAGGCGGACTTGATAAGTATACGAGCGGCGACCTTAAGATAAATGGAGTGTCAACTAAGAATTATAAGGACAGAGACTGGGATTTTTACAGAAATAATTCTATTGGTTTTGTGTTTCAGAGTTACAATCTGATTCCGCACCAGACTGTTTTATCTAATGTAGAGCTTGCACTTACGCTTTCAGGTGTATCTAAGGCAGAGAGAAAGAAAAGAGCGATAGAGGCACTTGAGAAAGTTGGACTTGGAGAGCAGATTCACAAGAAGCCTAATCAGATGTCAGGTGGACAGATGCAGAGGGTTGCTATTGCAAGAGCTCTTGTAAATAATCCTGATATCCTGCTTGCCGACGAGCCCACAGGAGCACTTGATACAGAGACAAGTATCCAGATTATGGAGCTTTTAAAGGAGATATCAAAGGACAGACTTATAATTATGGTAACTCATAATCCGGAGCTTGCCAAAAATTATTCTACAAGAATAGTCAAATTATTGGATGGTGTGATAACAGATGACTCTGATCCATATACGTTAGAAGATATGGAAGCTGATATCAGGGCTAAAGAGGCTGCTAAGGTTAAGACATCAGAAAAGAAGATTAAAAAGTCAGGGAAGAAGCAGAAAACATCTATGTCATTCTTTACAGCACTTTCACTTTCCTTTAATAACCTGATGACTAAGAAAACAAGAACGATTCTTACTGCATTTGCAGGAAGCATAGGAATTATCGGTATTGCAATGATTCTGTCTATATCAAATGGTATCCAGTTATACATAGACAGGGTTCAGAGAGATACGCTTTCAAGCTATCCTATAACACTTCAGGCGGAAGCTATTGATATAAGCAGCATGGTTACAAGCATGACAGGCAATTCGGATTCAGAAGAGCATGAGGATAAGTCTAAAATATATTCTAACGATATCATGGGTGACATGATTAATACCATGGTAAAGGAAGTTAAGAGCAATAACCTTTCAGAGTTTAAGAAATACATTGAAAATGGCGGCTCTGACATTAAGTCATATGTAAGTGATATCCAGTATTCATATGATGTTCCTCTTAACATTTATATGAAGGATACTTCTAACGGTGTAGAGCAGTTAAACCCAAGCACAATGTTTGATTCGATATATGGCGAGGGTGCAACAAGCACATCTTCTGCAATGTCATCAGGCATGGGTATGGGAATGTTTTCTAACAGCAGTGTGTGGAACCAGCTTTTAGGAAACCAGCAGGTACTTGATGAGCAGTATGATGTACTTGCAGGACACTGGCCAGAGAATTACAACGAGGTTGTGCTTGTTGTCGATAAGAATAACGAGGTTGATGATTATACACTTTACTCATTAGGACTTAAAGACCCTGAGGAAGTAAGAACACTCTTTAAGAAAATGATGGTTGGTGAATCATACGAAACAAAAAAAGATATAAGCTATACATTTGACGAGATACTTGATACAGAGTTTAAGCTTGTTATGCCTACGGACATGTATAAGTACAATGATGTGACCGGTACATGGGACGATTACAGCAAAGATGATAAGTATATGACAAATGTTGTAAATAACGGAACTGACATTAAAGTATGTGGAATAATCAGACCTAATGATGACGCAGTCAGCACTTCAATTTCAAGTGGAATCGGTTATACAGCAAAGCTTACTGAATATATTATCGAAGAAGTAAAAAACAGTGAGATTGCCAAGGCACAGCTTGCTGATACAAGCGTTGATGTATTTACAGGAGTTCCATTTGACAATGACAGGAATACAGAGATTACAATGGACGATGTAAATGCATATATGGCAACACTTTCACCAGAGGAAAGCGCCCAGATGCAGGCAATGACAAGTGGAATGAGCGATGACCAGATACTACAGCTTTTCTCAGCGTCACTAAAGGCTAGAACAACAGATGCAACATTAGACAGCAATAAGTCGAAGCTTGGAATTACAGATCTTGATACACCTTCACAGATAGATATATATGCAACTGATTTTGATTCTAAGGAGAAGGTTCAGAATATTATCAAGGATTACAATAAGTTGCAGCAGGACGATGGCAAGGAAGAAAATGTTATCAACTATACAGATTACGTTGGAATAATGATGTCATCAGTAAGTACAATTATTAATGCAATTTCATATGTTTTAATAGCATTTGTTGCAATATCACTTATAGTTTCTTCAATAATGATAGGTATTATCACATACATTTCAGTACTTGAAAGAACTAAGGAAATTGGTGTATTAAGAAGTATTGGTGCTTCTAAGAAAGATGTTTCAAGAATATTCAATGCAGAGACACTTATTGAAGGTTTTGTCTCAGGCGCACTTGGCATTGTTGTAACTTTATTGCTGTGCATACCTGCAAATGCGTTGATTAAGCACCTTACAGACATTTCCAATGTTGCACAGCTTCCGGTTGCAGGAGGAGTAATACTTATAATAATAAGCATGTTCCTTACATTTATTGCCGGACTTATCCCGGCAAAGCTTGCAGCTAAAAAAGACCCTGTTGTGGCATTAAGAAGTGAATAATGTCTTTACTTGAAAACTTCACTGTGTTAAAATTTGAAAGTAATAAGCCAATGCTATTTTGGAAAACCGGGGTGGACAATTATGAATAATAAGTTAAAGACACAGGCTGTTGAGCAGCTTTTTCAGGCAATATTAAGTCTTAAGGATTTAGATGAAGCATACGATTTCTTTGAGGATGTATGTACAATTAACGAGATTTTATCCCTGTCACAGAGATTTGAGGTTGCCAAGATGTTAAGAGAACACAGGACATATCTTGATATTGCAGAGAAGACAGGTGCGTCTACTGCGACAATCAGCAGGGTAAACCGTTCGCTTAATTATGGTAATGACGGGTATGACAGAGTATTTGAAAGACTTGGCATGCTTGAGAAAGAGTCAGAAGATAATAAGTAATATATGAAACAATGCAAAAGGGAACTGTCAGTACTGGCAGTTCCCTTAATTTGTATGGATTATTTCTTTTTGTCTGTTTTATCAGGCTTCTCAGGCTGCTTTGGCGCATGCTTGGCAGAGTAATCATCAATCAGACTTTCAATCATGTTCTTCTTCATGTATACATCAAAGCTTAAAAGACATACAAGACTGAAGAACTGTAAGAATTCTCTGTCATCATCATCCTTTACATCGGTAAATGCATTGCTTGCCTGTTCAGACTTTGCAAATATATCTTTAGATAAGGGCCTTGCAAGAGAGGATTCCATTGAAAATATCTCTTTATATATATAATCCAGATCCGGCTTGGAACCTTCATCAAAGAATTTCTCAGTGAGAGGATTGAGCATTTTCTGTATATCACTTATTGAGAGAATGTTCTTAAAGTAATAGATAAATGTAAGGATATATATGTGTTCCTTAGAGTACTTTTTCTTTACTGGTGATGGCAGCAGATTGTTTTTGGCATAGTTGTTAATCATTGTTTTGGTTAGTACTTTATCATCAGTGGTACGCTTTGTATCGTGAAGATGTTCATACATAAATGTTGTAACCTGATCCATGTACAGATTGATGTTAGGCACATCTCCGGGTTTTATATAGTTAAGAGCGGACATATCTTTAAGAATACCGCTCATAAGCTCTTTAATATCGTTGTTCATATGTTCCTCATTTCTTTAAAAATGCGTATTCATGAGAGAATACATTTATATTAATGCTTAAGCTATATTATATAGTTTTTAAAACCACATTTCAAGTAGGAATAATATAATGAACTTTAGCATAGTGTAATGTGCATAATATGATATTTTAATATTTGTAATAAAACGCTAAAATATGTCTCAAAGGAGCAAATCTTAGTGACTTTTTACTCCTGATATATTATAATTAAAAAGGTTTTTTAAGAATTCTGGGAGACAGAATTCGGATGCACCAGAGGGTGATATGTGCCAGAAAGCGGCACAGGAATGGAGGATTATTATGGGTATTTTAACAAGATTCAAGGACATTATGAGCGCTAACATCAATGCACTTCTCGATAAGTGTGAAGATCCAGAGAAGATGATTGACCAGTACATGAGAAATCTTGAGAGCGACCTTGGAAAGGTTAAGGCAGAGACAGCTTCAGTTATGGCTGAGGAGACAAGATGTAAAAGAGAGCTTGATGAATGCACAGCAGATGTTGCCAAGTATCAGTCATATGCAGAAAAGGCTCTTCAGGCTGGCAACGAGGCAGATGCAAGAACATTCCTTGAGAAGAAGCAGCAGTTAGTTTCTAAGCAGGCTACATTACAGCAGACATATAATATTGCAGCAGACAATGCAGCTAAGATGCGTCAGATGCATGATAAGCTCTGCAAGGATATCCAGTCTCTTGAAGCAAGAAGAGATGCAGTTAAGGCTAAGGTTGCAGCAGCTAAGGCTCAGGAGAGAATCAACAAGGTTGGTTCAAGTGTTAACAGTGTTGGAACAAGCATGGATGCATTCGGTAAGATGGAGGCTAAGGCTAATAAGATGCTTGACGAGGCTAATGCAATGGCAGAGCTTAACCAGACACAGCTTGAGGCAGATGTTGACAGTCTTGCAGCTAAGTATGATGCAGAGCCGGCTAACACAGCAGTTGATGATGAATTAGCAGCACTTAAGGCTCAGATGGGCTTATAATTCAGAAGCACATTTATAATGATACATAGATAAGGAGAGGGAACATGGGATTATTCAAAGGGCAGTTTGCCAACGTAGTTGAATGGGAAGAGTACAGAGATGATATAATCTTCTGGAAATGGACCAACAGAGAAATCAAGAAAGGCAGTAAGCTGATTATCCGCGCCGGCCAGGATGCAATCTTTATGTACAATGGTAAGATTGAAGGTATTTTTAAGGACGAGGGAAGCTTTGATATTGAATCACAGATTATTCCATTCTTATCAACACTTAAAGGCTTTAAGTTTGGCTTCAACAGTGGAGTAAGAGCTGAAGTTTTATTCGTTAATACTAAGGAATTCACAGAGAAGTGGGGAACTAAGAATCCTATTCTTATTCCAACACAGGCACTTCCAGGTGGCATGCCAATAAGAGCTTTCGGTAACTTCTCGTTTTCAGTATCTGATTACATTACGCTTATAGACAAGGTAGCAGGTGTAAAGCAGATGTACACTGTTGCAGATGTTAAGGAAAGAATATCAGCAGTTCTTGACCAGCTTCTTATGAAGTGGATTTCTAAAGAAGGCAAGGATATGTTTAATCTTCAGGCTAATGCTTATGATATCTCAGCGGGTATTAAGACAGACCTTGATATGGAGATGAGCAAGTTAGGAATCACAATAACATGCTTTACTATCTCAAGCTTCTCTTATCCGGAAGAAGTACAGAAGATGACTAATAAGGCAGCTTCTCAGGCAATGGTTGGAGATATGAACAGATATACACAGATGGCTATGGCTGATAGTATCGGCAATTCAAGAGGCGGTTCGAATATTGCCAGTGATATGATGCAGCTCCAGATGGGAATGCAGGTTGGACAGCAGATGATGAATAACATGAATACTGCAATGAATAATAATGTAAATGTGTCAGGTGGTACAGCACCTAAGTTCTGTCCTAACTGTGGAACACCAACTAATGGCGCTAAGTTCTGTTCTAACTGTGGAACAAAGCTTGCATAATCTGACAATTAGTAATATGTGAATATAATAAATAACAATCAGGGATGTTGTCATATTGGCTTGGCAACATCCCATTGTTTTTGTATAATGTGGTAGTTGGCAGAAATAAGGTGAATATAGATTTCACATTTGCATGAAGGTGGATATATGAGATTAGAAGATTTGAATGACAGCCAGAAAAGGGCAGTTAAATATACAGATGGTGCGTTGCTTATTATTGCCGGAGCAGGCTCTGGAAAGACGCGTGTGCTTACGAACAGAATTGCATATTTAATAGAAGAATGCGGAGTAGACCCATATAATATTATGGCAATTACATTTACTAATAAAGCTGCAAGAGAGATGAAAGAACGAGTTGAGACTACTGTGGCACAGGGTGCAGGGGCTGTATGGGTAAGTACATTCCACTCAACATGCGTGAGGATTTTAAGAAGATACATAGACAGAATTGGATACGATAATAACTTTACGATATATGATACGGACGACCAGAAGTCTGTAATCAAGGATATATGTAAGAAGATGAATATAGATACCAAGATGCTTAAAGAACGTGCAATTATGAGTAAGATTTCATCTGCTAAAGATGAGTTAAAGACTCCTGATGAGTTCGAGCTTGAGGCAGGCAACGACTATAATCTTAGAAGAATTGCGGGTGTATACAGAGAATATCAGAAGGCACTTAAGCTTAATAATGCGCTTGATTTTGATGACCTGATATTCAAGACGGTTGAGTTGTTCCAGAGTGATGCAGAGGTACTTGAGCATTATCAGGACAGATTCAGATATATAATGGTCGATGAGTATCAGGATACGAATACATCACAGTTTAAGCTTGTTGCAATGCTTGCGGCAAAGTATGGCAATATATGTGTGGTTGGTGATGATGACCAGTCTATATATAAGTTCCGTGGAGCAAACATTTATAATATTCTTAACTTTGAAAATGTGTTCACCGGCGCTAAGGTTATAAAGCTTGAGCAGAATTACCGTTCGACGCAGACAATTCTTAATGCGGCAAATGCTGTGATAAGTAATAATATCGGCAGAAAGAGCAAGTCACTCTGGACAGATAACGGAGAGGGCGAGAAGGTCAATTATACTCTGTATGAGAACGGATATGATGAGGCAGAAGGCGTTGCGAGTGGTATTGCAGAGTATGTAAGGGATGGCTGGAATTATAATGATGTTGCCATTCTTTACAGAACTAATGCACAGTCAAGAGCCTTGGAAGAAAAGCTGATGATTCATAACATTCCATATAAGATATATGGCGGACAGAATTTCTATCAGCGAAAGGAAATCAAGGATATTCTTGCATATCTTAAAACTATTGATAATGGTCTTGATGGTCAGGCGGTTAAGCGAATTATAAATGTTCCGAAGAGAGGAATTGGTAATACTACGATTGACAGATTGCAGGAATATGCAGATTTTAATGATATTACTTTCTGGGAAGCGCTTGTCAATGCAAAGGATATTGACACAATAAAGAATGCGGCACTTTCCAAGTTAGAGCCATTTGTTGACCTTATTGGAAGACTGCGAGCCAAAGAAGAATTTATGTCATTAAAGGAGCTTGCTGAGGCTGTAATTGAGGATACAGGATATATTGAGAGCCTTTCACAGAATGAAACGGTGGAAGAGGTTGAGGCAAGACGCGAGAATCTGGATGAATTCATTAATAAGGTAGTAAGCTATGAGGAGGGCTGTAAGGAAGCAGGCGAAGAGCCTACACTTTCAGGACTTCTTGAAGAAGTTGCCTTAATAGCAGATATTGATAATCTTGATGAGTCAGAGCCTCATGTAATGCTGATGACACTTCATAGCGCAAAGGGTCTGGAATTCCCAATTGTGTATATGACAGGAATGGAGGACGGACTTTTTCCAAGCTATATGACAATTGTGTCAGATGATTCAACTGAGATTGAGGAAGAGAGAAGACTGTGTTATGTTGGAATAACAAGAGCAGAGAAAATACTTAATCTTACAAGTGCCAAGTCGCGTATGGTGCGTGGTGAAACACAGATGAATAAGGTTTCAAGATTCATTAATGAAATTCCTAAGGAATATATGCACATAGAAAACAATTCCAGCGGGTATGCTAAAGGCAGGATTGCATATGGCGGGACATCAGATGAGCCGGATACAGCAGGCATTAATATGCGTGCAACAGCCAGATCAATTCTTAGCAGCTACGGAAGCGGCACACCAGGTGGAAGGGCAGCAGGAACATATAGTTCAAGAAAGGTTAAGATAAATGGTGGTTCTAATCCGGGATTTGGAAAAGACCCTATGGAATTATTTGACCTTAAGAAACCAGAAAAGAGAAAGACTCCGGCAGATTCTGTAAGAAGTGCTTATGCAGGAGTGCCTACACGAAGCGGCTTATCTTCAAGAAATGTAATAGGTGCTGCAAGAGGTGCAGATATAAGTGCAAAATCTTCAGGTGGACTTGGCTACAGTGTCGGTGATATGGTGAGCCATGTGAAATTCGGTGAAGGAAAGGTACTTGCTATAGAGGATTCAGCAAGAGACTATATGGTAACAGTTGAATTTGCAGAGTACGGACAGAAGAAAATGCTGGCAGGATTTGCAAGACTTAAAAAACTATAATGACAAATGTTTAACGCTATGCTATAATACATTTATTAAATCCGTGGTATGAAAGGAGATATTGTTATGAGTAAAGAAAAATTAGATGAGCTTATCGCAGCTACTAAATTAGGAGAACTTATTAGCAAGAAGGAAGACGAAGATAAGAAATGCTGCAAGAAGTGCAGCACAATTATCATAGCTGTTCTTGCTATCGTTGGTGCAGTTGCAGCAGTTGCTGGTATCGCTTATGCTGTATACAGATATTTTACACCAGATTATTTAGATGATTTCGATGATGAAGATTTCGAAGACGAAGATTTTGATGATGATTTCGAGGACGAAGACATCGAGAAGTAATGTAATAAGTGCGATATGATTGAAAGCCACAGCCGGCTTGATATGTCCATTAGGATGTATCAGCCGTTGTGGCTTTTTTATTGCATAATATTTAATTATTTCTTAATTGACATAGGGGTGTAATCAGTGTTATATTACTCAACCCTGTCATTAAGCAAAATTTAAGGGGAGGAAAGGAAAGCAGGAATTTATGACATTTTATCAGGAGTTACAGTTAAGCTCGGCTGGTTCAAAACAGCTTATTAAGAACACACAGGATTCTAAAGAGAAAAGAAGACATATTTTTATATATAATTTCAAGGTGTATCTGGTTATGATATTCTGCGTTGCAGTAGTTACAGTATTCAGTAAGCTGCTGGGGAATAATAACAGTGTTGTCGGAGTTACAGTGCTTCTTGCGGTGCTGGTATTAAGACAGGCGGATTTTGGAATTAAGACATCACATGGGTTGATTTCAATAATGGGAATATATGCAATATTGATAGCAGGACCGAGGGTTTCCAATATGGTACCGCCAGTTGCTGCATTTGTAATAAATGTTGTGTGTATTATGCTTCTTATGATAATGGGATGTCACAATGTAATTATGTATAATCATTCAACATTCGTTCTTGGGTATCTTTTGCTACAGGGATATGATGTCACAGGCCATGAATATATGATGAGAGTTGTGGGACTGCTTGCCGGGATGTTAGTATGCATGATTATTTTCTATAAGAATCAGAGGAATAGACCATATAGAAGAACATTCTGGGATTTGTTTAAGGAATTTAATATTAATTCAGCAAGGACAAGATGGTACATTAAGCTTACATTTATCGTATCAAGTGCTATGCTGATTGTTTCACTGATGGGACTGCCTAGGGCAATGTGGATTGGAATTGCGTGCATGTCAGTGTGTCTGCCGTTTTCTAAAGATGTTGATAAGAGAATTGGAAACAGGGCATTGTTTAATGTTGTTGGATGTGCGATTTTTGCAGTGATGTATATAGTAGTGCCAGAATCAATGTATCCGTATATAGGCATGATAGGTGGTATCGGAGTCGGATATTCCGCTGGTTATGCATGGCAGACAGCTTTTAATACATTTGGCGCATTATCAATTGCGGCGGGACTTTTTGGAATGCCTTATGCAGTTGCATTACGTATAGGACTGAATGCTGCCGGGGCTGCTTATACATGGCTGTGTGACAAGGTACTTGAAAGAATACATTCTGCAGTGCAGGCAAAGAATGCCAGCGTGGTGGAGTAAATGTGACTACTATACTTTAGCACATTTTTCTGATAAAATTATATAAGGTATGCCGTTATGTGAATAAGTGCTGCCAGAAACTATTAATATGTTAATAACAGGCACAATTCATGTGCGGAATGGAGTATAGATTGAAAAAAGGAAGCGTATACGAAGGTAAAGTTGAAAAGGTTGATTTCCCTAACAAGGCGACAGTGTGGGTGACAGATGAGGACGGACAGAAGGAAAAGGCAATCGTCAAGAACGCAATTCCTGGACAGACTGTCAGATTCTGCGTGAATAAGAAAAGAAAGGGACATTGCGAAGGCAGACTTATGGAAGTTGTTGAGAACAGTCCGCTTGAAACCAACCCGGCATGTCCACATTTTGGCAAATGCGGTGGCTGCACTTACCAGACAGTAGCTTACGAGGAACAGTTAAAGATTAAGAGCACACAGGTGGAAAAGCTTCTTAGCGAAGTTGTTTCGGGTGAGCTTCCATTTGAGGGGATAATCGGAAGTCCGGTCACAGAAGAATACCGTAACAAGATGGAATTTTCATTTGGTGATGAGTACAAGGACGGACCGCTTGCACTCGGACTTCACAAACGAAACAGCATGTATGATATTGTTCCAGTTACAGAATGTAAGATTATTGATGAGGATTACAGAAAGATTCTCACATGCGTTCAGGATTATGCAATAGAGAAGGAGCTTCCTTTCCAGCACAAGTTAAGCCACGAGGGGTATCTGCGTCATCTTCTTGTAAGAAAGTCTGTAAAGACAGGGCAGATTCTTGTTGATATCGTAACAACGACTCAGATTGAGCATGATTTCACAGAGCTTGTAAACTGCCTGACATCAATTGAATATAAGGGCACTCTTACAGGTGTTCTCCATACATTTAACGACAGCCTTGCAGATGCAGTAATTAACGAGAAAACTGAGCTTCTGTATGGTCAGGATTATATTGAAGAGGAACTTCTGGGCTTACGTTTCAAGATAACACCGTTTTCATTCTTCCAGACCAATTCTCTTGGAGCGGAAGTGCTTTACTCTAAGGCGAGGGAGTATGTGCTTTCTGGGGGATTTGGGGATGTGGCTGGCAGCAAGCCGGTTATATATGACCTGTATACTGGTACGGGTACGATTGCACAGATGTTATCTCCTGTTGCCAGCAAAGTCATCGGTGTTGAGATTGTTGAGGAAGCTGTTGAGGCTGCCAAGAAGAATGCAGCCCAGAATGGTCTTACTAACTGTGAGTTCATTGCAGATGATGTCTTAAAGGCACTTGATAATATTGAGATTAAGCCTGATTTCATCGTACTTGACCCACCTCGTGATGGAATCCATCCTAAGGCACTTGAAAAGATTATTGATTATGGTGTTGACAGAATGGTGTACATTTCATGCAAGCCTACTTCGCTTGCCCGTGACCTTGTTACTTTGCAGGAGAGAGGGTATAAGGTGGAGAAGTGCTGTTGCGTTGATATGTTTCCTAATACGGGGCATGTGGAGACATGCGTACTTTTGGGTAGAAAAGATATATAAGATATAAAGGAAGGTTGAAATACACCTTCTTTTTTTATGTAAACATTTTAGGACTAAGAAAGGGAGTAAATAAATCATAAAGAGATATGGTTATCACAGAATAAGTAAATGATACAACATGACATAATCGGATTGACTATAGAAGCGCAGATATATATAATATAGACAAAACGAGAATGACATGGATGGCGGACAAGGGAATGGAGAAATCGGTAACACTTGAAGAAGCATTAAAAAGGATTGAGAATTTAGAAAAAGAGAATGCAGAACTTCGAGAGGAATTGGAGTATTACAGAAATCGTAAATTAAGTGGTCGTCAGAAACATAACGCCAAGTGGATGGCAATTTATAATGATTTTGTTGTTGGGTATGAGAGCGGCATGACGATGGTAGAAATTGCGAAGCGGAACAATGTCAGTGAGAGGACAATCTATAGGTATAAAGCGTATTATGACAAAATGAAGAAAAATGAGGAATAGACCATTTTACTGACGTCAGTAAAATGGTCCTATGAGAATTGCGGACGATTTTTTTGACCGCAAATGGATGGAGGAGTTCTATGGCAGAAGATAAAAAGAAAGATGAATTTGCTGTGATTGATATTACAGAAGAATATTTGAAAGAAAGAATTTATGAAATTCGAGGACAAAGAGTAATCTTAGATGCCGATCTTTCTGAAATTTATGGTTATACTACAAAAGCATTTAATCAACAAGTAAAAAATAATATTGAGAAATTTGATGAAGATTTTATGTTTGAACTTACGGATGACGAGGTAGAAAATTTGCGGTCAAATTTTTTGACCGCAAATCTTAACAGTAAGAGCAGATATAATCCTCATGTATTTACAGAGCAAGGATTATATATGCTGATGACTGTTTTGAAAGGACCGTTGGCTGTTAAGCAGAGCAAGGCATTAATAAGAACCTTTAAGAAAATGAAAGATTACATATTAGAAAATCGTGATTTAATAGGTAAGCGGGAAATACTTCAGTTAAGCATGGAAACTGCTAACAACAGAATAGAAATTAACAAAATCAACTCAGATATGATATCTCTTGAAAAGCAGATTTCAGATGTTGCAGAAGGCTTGAAGGATGTTGTTACAAAATCTGAGTTGGCTGATATGATGAACAGCTTTGTTTCAGATGATGATGACAAGTGGCTCATGTTTAATGCAAAATTCAGTAGTGCAGATGAGGTGTATGAGTCCATTTACAAGCAGGCAAAGTCGTCAATATATGTCGTTGACAATTATATTGGATTAAGAACGCTGGTACATCTTAAAAATTCTCCTACAGGAGTAAATATTATTTTATTCAGTGATAATGTTGGAAATAATAAACTTCACAACATAGAATTTATAGATTTCTGCAAGGAGTACCCAACAGTAAATTTGTCAATGAAAAAGACAGGCGGTATATTTCATGATCGATTTATCGTATTGGATTATGGAACTTCTGATGAAAGGGTTTTCTTATGTGGGGCTTCATCAAAGGATGCAGGGGCTAGAATAACCAGTATTGTTGAAGACTATGGAGTATCTAAATATGCTCCGGTGATTGCCACGCTGTTGAAAAATCCAACTTTGATTTTACCACAATAGAGGGGAGTGAATGAATTGAAAAAGAAAACAAAATGCTACATATATACTCGTGTATCAACCTGAGAAATATCAAAGCCACCAAGCCAGCAGATTAATTATGCAACATTTCCTGTTGGTTAATTGATTTGAATAAAAATTAAACACTGCTCAATTGTGCAATCTATATGAATCTGATATGCTGAGTATCCGGTATATATGGGGAAGATAGCATATGGACGCAGGCGTACAGAGAAGAGAACAGGAATCCGTAATGAAACATATGTAGTGGAGCAATCAGATTTCCATGTTTATGAGGGAATTCATGAAGCAATTATTTCCGAGGAAGATTGGGATCTTGCACAGGAAAAACGTTCAATAATAATTACAAGCGTGAAAAAATTCATGATTCGGAACACGCACATTTTTTGTCAGGAATATTAAAATGACCTTTTGCTGCTGGGTATAAGAGCGGCATGACAATGGTAGAAATTGCAAAGCGGAACAATGTCAGTGAGAGGACGATTTATAGGTATAAAGCGTATTATGACAAGATGAGGGAAGAAAAGGATAATGAGTAGACCATTTTTACGGTGTTATGAAAATGGTTGCATGAATTTTGCGGTGGATTTTTTGTACCGCAAACATGAAACAAAAAAATATTTGCGGTCAAATTTTTCGACCGCAAAATTGAAGCTACAAGGTGCAAAACAAATACACTTATAGCGGCAGTTTCCAGTTGTTCCTGATATGAAGTAAGCTTGACATATAAAAGGATTGAGATACTTTTATATTTATGATACAATATCCGAAAACACGGAAACTCCAAAATGTGTGAGGAGATATTGTGTCATGAATATATATGAAAAAATCTTTGACAGATTAACGGAATTACATATGAGTCAGATTGAATTATCGCGAAGAACTGGTATTGCTACCAGTACGATCAGCGACTGGCGTAAGAAAAAAATTAATCCACAGGCAGACAAATTGGTTGCTATATGCAAAGCACTTGATATGTCGCTTGTGGATTTACTTTGCAATGGGGATGAGAAAGAAGAAAAGGTTGTGCAGACGGATTATATGTTAGATGAAAGACAGATAGTTGAAGTATTTAGAATGGCAGATAATGAAACGAAGAGAAGATTATTAAGATATTTTGAATTAGTAGAAATATGCAATCAGATCAATGAAAATAATATCTCGAAAAAAAATAAGAGAAATGTATCTGTTATTCAAGATATTGATGGCAATAATATAGTTGTGATTAATGATATTATATTTAAGGGAAAACGTTCTATTAATTGGAAAGATGTAAGGGAATACCTTAAAAACTATATTGGAGATTTTTACACCATAGCCTCTACAGGGGATATAGTGTATATTGGATTAGATTTACCGAATGAATATAGTGGTTCAAAATATACACATAGTATAAAGGGAACGAATGCGAAGGCAAAAGCCAATGCAGCACAAGGAATTCCGGAGCTGATAGAGATTGCAGTGGGGAAACATTTTCGAGAGAATACTGAAGCAAAGCATTGGAGAAATGCAAAATTTGGCTGGTATCGATATGATTCACGATTTGCATTGCCGGTATATGATGAGGTGGGGGAGATAGAGAGATACAATGTATTTCATACATCATTGATTGTTAGACATTCAGAGGATAAAAAATTATATCTATATGACATTTTGGATATAAAAAAAGAAACAAGCAACCCGATTGAGCCATAAGGCTGTACACGACAAAAACTCATTTCTTTATAGAGCAATGGTACTATATGATATGATATTTGTCAATCCGATTATTCGACAAACTGTTCGTCCCTTGAATGAAATTTTAAATTCCACATCTATGCTGAATTTAGTCTTTCTCTCTTCTTAGATCTATCTTATGATTTTA